>LDZS01001785.1_pt1 | contig 37068 bp, 33 predicted proteins | sample 615471 | NCBI WGS metagenome assembly LDZS01 (sample SAMN03408295, study PRJNA278302) | terrestrial metagenome | isolation source: oil reservoir sample K3 | place: USA: Alaska, North Slope, Kuparuk formation | collected 2013
TCTTTCAGGATCTCGCCGTCTATTTTGATGGTGACTTTTTCTCCTTCTTCCTGGGAAGTTAAAGCCTTATCAGGCACCTTTGCCAGCGCTACGGCGAGGAGGCGCGCAGCCTCGGAGAGCTTACTTTTGAGCTCCTCCGTAACCTCGGATTCCTTGAGCTTCTCGAGGGTCTCCGCAAGACGCGACACCGCCTGCCCGGCGCTCACTTTGCCGCTCTGAAGCTCGGACAAGGTGCTTTCTACGCTCTTCAGGGCTTCTGCAGCAGGTATCGCACCCGTAGCTTGCTGCTTCACGAGGTCCTCCCACTTAGGAGGCTGCTGGTCCATGCTCTTGCTGTAGTACCAGATGACCTTGTCTCCGTCTTCCACCTGATACTTGTCGGCCGAAGTCATGGGCATGACGCCGTTGACCGTGTAGCACCAGCCCTCCATCCCGGAGCCCGCCTGGCCGGCGATCTCCTCCACGAAGCCCTCCCACTTGTCGGAGAGCCGGTAGGGAAGACCCGTGGCATCGAGCGCCCCGAGAGCGGTCAGGCCCCACCTGCCCTCTTTAGAGAGGAGCACGTAGCCCGGGCCAAAGAGGAGCTCGCCGTTCTTCCCCACCACGGCAACCCCGACTGTGCAGGTACTCGGAGATGCTGCACCACCTCCAGGACCTTCTGCTGCTTCAACTTTAAGTGTGGCTGTAACTGTAAGCCCGCCGTAAACCGCTGTTACTGTCGTCTGCCCCACACTCAATGCTGTGACTTGACCGCCATCGATACCGGCAATACTCGGGTTGCCTACCGACCATGAGGCTTCACTTGTTACATCGGACTCACCCTCAGCATCATGGAATTTTAATGTGTACTCACCCTTACTCCCCACTTCCAATGACATAATGGAAGGACTTATGGTCAATTGCTTTTCGACTGGAAGCCCAAGAAGATGGTACCCATAAAGCGCCCAGACAGCATCCATGACGTTCCTGGATGAGCCAAAGCTCCCGTCTTCGTTGAGAGCACCTTCCTCCATGTAGTCAACAGGGGTCTTCCCTGTCGATTCGTGCGCCCACGTAGTAGGTTCAATTTCTAAAACATCCAGTGTAGCAATGGCTTCCACCGTGTCGATCAGGGGATCGTCCCAATCAGAAGCTGCAAAGCTTCCATCTTCCTGCTGCTGAGCCCGCATCCAGTTAAGCCCAGCTTGGATTGCCTCTTGAACCTGCTTGTCTTCCCCCTGAGGGTCCAAGTAGTGCAGCGCCCTCACTGCCTGCGCCGTAGTCATGAAATCAGGATAAAACGTTTCTCCCCAAACAGAACCAAAAGATCCATAGGTTTCACTTTCAGGGTCTGTATCCTGAGCACCCAAAATATAGTCTCTTGCGTAAACTTTTGCCTCAACCGTGTCGAGAACAGCACTCAGATAACCAGCCCTACCTAAAAGCTCGTACGCCGCAACGTCACTATAAATGTTACCGTCAAAACCGGACTCGCTATGGCGCCCTCGAAGCACACCCAGTAACTGCTGCACTAAATCACTCTTACCCAACTTCTGAGCCGCGAGGACGTCCTGGGCAAGCTGTTTTGCCGAAACTCCTGTCGGTTCGCCTGCATCTTGCGAAATGGCTTGAAGAACTGCGTCATCCAGACAAATGTCATCTCTCTCCCAAATACTGACATTAACACCTGCTTGTTTAAGGACAAAGAGGGCATAAGAACCTACTGCATTATCTCCCTTCGTCACTCCATTCAACAGATAGGAACTGTATATATAAGCCCCTGCTTTCTCTGCAAGGTTGGCTTCCTCCACTTCAGCCGTAGAAAAAGAGAAGAAGTAAGTATCTTCAATGCTTTCCTTGTCTTCCAGGACAGCTTTTGCTGTAACTGTGCAATAATAGGTACCACCAGCCTGTATCCCAAGATTAGCGAACGCCACCTCGTAAGAGGTTGCGTCAGGTTTAGTCTGAACCTCTTGGGTCAGATCATCCATACCGAAAATACTCAAAGTAACTATTATGCTCGCTCCATCGTCAGAAATTCTCGAAAGCTCTACAATGATCGAGTCTGTATTGGGGTCATACTCCGCAGAAAGAATCTCGGGTTTTTCGACAACATCCAAAAGAAATGTCTGAGACACCGCCGAAGGAAGCGAACTCTCGCTTATCGCTCCGCTTGCTTCGACTTTGACCTCTAATTTTGTTGCTGTTGCTGTTAAAGTGTAAGTCCCTCCCTCGGCAATGTCCAGGTAGGCCTTAAACCTGCCGGAAGCATCTGCAAATACGGGCTTAGACGCTACCGCCTCCTTGCCACTACTGTCAACAGCGGTGACCACTACCTGCGCTCCCGGGTCTGCGCTCCCAGAGACCTCGATCCCCTGACTGCCCCTCGGGACCGCTGAAGTTATACTCGGTTCATTTGGAGGTGTTGGGTCTTGCTCAACCACATTGATTGTTACCGGCTCCGGTTTCACCATTTCCGGAAACCCGTCTTCACGGAATTTTTCCGCTCTAAGTGTATACTCACCAGGAGGCAGCGGGTTCCCTTGATCGTCAGCGAAAACTACAGTATATGTTCCATCTCCAGTGTCGTAAACCCTACTGTAAACAGAAGCATCAACAGAACTATAAACGGATAGACTGACCCCGGTTATCGGTGATGAGTCACTGGAGAGTTCAACGTTGAGGTAACCATCTTTTTCAGTGAACTGGTACACATCAGGATACTGAGTCCCGGCCCAATCACCGTAATACCATAAGACGGTATCACCTTCTTGAAGAACATAACTAGCAGCACCGACATTTGGTGAATACCCATTGACCCGATACATCCACCCATCCCAGCCGCCGAAATGGCCACTTGCCTGCCCTCCTATTGAAGTGACAAAACCGTTGCTTTCTACATCTAAATCATATTCAGCAGCGGCACGTATGAGGGCATCAAGTGCTGTGCTCCCCGCAGGAAGAGACACCTGGCGCGTGGGGAGGATCGTCCCATCAGGGTAATTAGAATCTCGATATCCTTCAATCCTCACGTTTACTGTTATCTCACCATCCGAAGCTCGAACCGGCCCACAGGGAATCATAAAAGTGGCTATCATTAACACAGCAAGTAATACTCCCAGGGCCCTAAAGCTCCTTCTTAACCAGACCACTGTTTTCTCCCTCCACTTTGTATAAGCATGCAGGTTGGAACCACCAAATTAAAAACCCGGCCTACGAGAGACCGGGTGCATCGCGCGCTCGAGCAGAAAACCCGAACACGTGAACACCTCCCTATCTCGCGTAGATCAACGGTGTCCGTCGAACAGGCAGGTTTCCTGGCTCGGGTTCATCTCCAGCCTTGCGCCTTCCCATCCCGCACCCAACTGCTGCCTAAAACTTGAGCTGGGCTGCCGGACAGTGGCATCCTGCAAGGCAGATCCCCCTCACAGTGGCGGGACCGCGCCGGATTCGCACCGGACTTCCCTTTTAAGCCCTCGTTAGGGCCACCTGTTCCGCACTATTCAGTTTGGCAAAATACTAATGTTAGATCTTCGCCGTCCTCACCGAAAATCCTCCCATCTTTCCGAAATTTTTCTCAGCTGCAGCTCTCCCCCCGCTCGATCGCCTCCAGCAGGTCCGACCTGATGATGCCGGGGTCGAGCAACTGGAGGTGATAGCTGAAGTAGAACCCGAAAAGCGTTTCAAAGTTTCACCAGCGCAGGCCACACCCCACCGGGCGACCCGGAGTGAACGCCAGGGGCATTTCGCCAAGGCAGCTTCCTAACCGGGAGAGACCTCCTGTGTAAAATGCATAGTGAGGCCTTACTCGTGATTGCCATGGCAACATTTTCTTATTCGTGCAGCTTTTAGCTGGTGCTGAGACACTTTTCCCCACTTGTCGCTGTCTTGCCAAAAATTCCATAAATTTGATTGACTTTTACTTCTTCCCGAATGTATAATTGGAATTGGAAAATGCTGCCGATGGACGGCAGTAAAACCTTCAGGGAGGAGGTTATTAACAATGATCCGGCATACCCACGAGCACACCCATCCTGCGGTTAGACACACTCATGCTCACGCTCACGGCGATTTGGTGCACGAGCACGAACACGAGCACAAGGCCTACACCCACACCCACGAGCACGAGCACGCCCCGGGAGCTGAGCATGAGCACGACCACGAACATCCGGATGACCATAAGCACAGCCACTAACCTCGGGCCGCCGCCAAAGGCGGCCCCTTTCTACCCCGGCGCGGCTGTGCTGGAGCTTTTGATCAGCGTGTTTACGCCGGAAATGAAGGCCCAGAGCAAGGAGGCTGCCGCGTCCTTTTCCCAGCCTCTGGGAAAGGTCCAGGGGAGAGAGTCCGCCGGAAGAAGCCCCCAGTCGCGCTCGTCCAGGAGGTGCAGAAGAGAGGCGACAAGGGCGGCCAGGCGGTAGAATTGCGCGAACTACAGGTCCGAGTTGGACACGGCAATTATCTGGAGCGTTTCAGAAGAAATGCTGGCGAAGCCAGGCCCGGCAGTGGTTAACGAAACGGGCTGCAGCCCGGGGCAAAGAGGCGAAATGAAAATGGAGATAGGAAGCCAAGAGATTGCCGGAAAAATAGCCATCAAACCTTTCCCCTTTTTCCCCAAGGAAGGAAAACGCCCAGGGGAAAGGGGTGCTCTTCGGGGTAAAAGACGAATAATGGAATTCGTGCCCGCGAAGCACCTCATTTGCCCTACAAAGGAGGTTTGCTTCCAGGGCCCGGGCTCTCCGATACCCCATTCCCACAAGACGCTTTTCCATCCGACACTTGCCAGGGATCAGCCCCACCATCGGAAAAGAACGTCCTTCCCAGTCAACCAGTTCTTCGCAAAGGTAGATAAACCCGCCACATTCGGCATAGATAGGCATTCCCCAGGCGTGGGCATGGCGGAGGCTTTGGCGCATTTCCGAATTTGCCGCAAGTTGCTCAGCAAAAAGCTCTGGAAAACCGCCTCCTAGCAGAATTCCCCCGACTTCAGGAGGGATTCTTTCGTCCCTCAAAGGACTGAAAGGGACGAGCTCCACCCCAAGCCCTTCGAGAAGTTCAAGGCCATCCCGGTAATAAAAATTGAAGGCTTGATCCCAGGCAAAGGCGATCCGGACCTTTTCACCAAGTGGAGGATCACCTATCACCTCTTCAAAAGCACGATCAGCAGAGTGAAGTCCGGATTCTTCTTCAAAAGCGGCACCGGAACTTTCCAGAGCAGAGCGGGCAACTTCGAATACTGCCGCGAGATCAACCTGCCTGGCAACTGCTTCCACTAATTCCCCCAGCGCGTTTTTGATCTCCCGCTGCTCCAGCACAGGGACAAGACCGAGGTGGCGCTCCGGAAAGCGAGGGATGCTCCCTTCCTGGATCGCTCCCAATACTGGAACCCCGAAATCCGCAAACCCCGACTTCACTATTTCCAGGTGGTGGGGACCGCGAACGCGGTTGAGGATCACTCCAGCGAGGGTAAGACCTGGATCCATCGCCCGGCACCCCAGAAACTCCGCCACAGCGCTCCGTGCCTGGGCACTGACATCAACCACCAAAATCACAGGGCAGCCGAGGAGTTTGGCAACTTCCGCGGTAGAGGCCCTTTCCCCCTCACCCCGAACCCCGTCAAAAAGGCCCATCACTCCTTCAATAACGGCAACATCAGCATCTGCAGCAGCCCGCTCAAAAATCTCCTTCACCTGAGAATAAGAGAGAAGCCAGGTGTCCAGATTGCGCGACCAGCGCCCAGTCACCGCTGTATGATAGCCGGGGTCGATAAAATCAGGCCCTACCTTGAACCCCTGCACTCGGTAGCCGCACCGGGCCAGCGCTCCCATCAAACCGGTGGCAATACTCGTTTTGCCGGCACTACTCCGCAGCGCTGCAATCACCACACAAGGTTTCTTTCCCAAGTTCCTCACTCCCCACGCCGCTCAGGAAGTCCCATCAACTCGTAGATTCCTGCCAGATCCAGGCTCTCCCGGCACCTAGCTGCCAGCCGGTCGATCTCCTTGTCCAAGAAATCCCTGCTGCTCCAACTGCCCAAGGGATGATCCGGCAGCCCCTTGCGTCTGCGGAGCCACCGCAACAGGTAGGCGCGGAACTGGTCGTTGTCAAAGATCCCGTGAAAATAAGTTCCCCAGACCAAACCAGTGGCATCTACAGCACCATCCCAGTCCTCACAGGGAACTCCCTGGCGGGCGCGAACCCGCAGCAGAGGACGCGCCCCTTCCCCCAGAAACGTCCTTCCCATATGAATCTCATAACCACTCACACAAAGACCCCGGACCTCCCGGAAGAGCTCCCCTTCACCGCAGATTTCCCCTATTGCCTGGGCAAGCACCTTTTCCCTGGAGAAAGTAGTAACTGTATCCAAAAGGCTAAGACCGGGCAATTCACCGCGGGAAGACTCCACATGCTCGGGGTCCCTTAACTGGCGACCCAACATTTGATAGCCCCCGCAAAGCCCACAGACCGGAACCCCCTGAGCCGCGGCCTTTCTCACTGCTGCCGCATAGCCTGTCTCGTAGAGGTAAAAAAGGTCCTCAATGGTGTTCTTTGTTCCCGGGATGATGATCAGATCTGGTGAACCCAGGGGCTCCCCGTCTTTGACATAGCGGACACGAACCCCGGGTTCGAGAGCGAGAGCATCAAAGTCGGTGAAATTGGAAATCCGAGGCAGGTAAATGACGGCGACTTCGATCTCACCAGGAGGTTCCGGAGATGGTTCTTCAAGACAAACAGAATCCTCGGCAGGAAGGCGCAGATCTTGAAGATAGGGGAGCACACCCAAAACCGGCTTTCCCGTCCTTTCTTCCAGGAAGTCGAGGGCGGGTTCGAGGAGGGCGGGATCCCCCCTGAATTTGTTGAAGATGATTCCGCGGACAAGCTGCTCCTCTTCTGGTTCCAGGAGGGCAAGGGTTCCCACTACCGAGGCAAGGGCGCCACCGCGGTCAATGTCTGCCACCAGTAAAACAGGTGCTCCAGCCAAACGAGCAGTCCGCATGTTGGCGAGGTCGCGCTCCTTGAGATTAACTTCGGCAGGACTGCCTGCTCCCTCGATCACGATAATCTCAAATTCCTCATCCAGCTTCTGGAGCACATCTCTAATTACTTGAAAAAGCTCCAGATTACGACCCAGATGGTAATCCCGTGCACTCATGTTCCCTATGGGCTTGCCTAACACGATCACCTGTGATGACGCGTCTCCCGTGGGCTTCAGCAGAATGGGGTTCATTTCCACAGAGGGCTCAAGACCAGCAGCCTGCGCCTGAACCGCCTGGGCGCGTCCGATTTCCCCTCCTGACGGTGTGACAAACGAATTAAGAGCCATGTTCTGCGCCTTAAAAGGAACGACACGGTAGCCGTCCTGACGGAAAATCCTGCACAGGGCCGTGACGATGATGCTTTTTCCCACATTGGAGGCAGTTCCCTGAATCATAATTTTCTTCGCCATCAGAATCACCCCATCTTGATCCTGAGTAAGAAACCAAGCAACCTCACTACCCCCATCTGATTGCTACAACCCAGCCTGACCGCGGGCAAGCGCCAGCAAAGCGTTTACAATCGCCACAGCCACCGCACTACCGCCCCGAGAGCCGATCATCGTAATGTAGGGGATCGATTGTTCTGCCAAGCGTGCCTTGACTTCCGCAGCCCCGACAAAGCCAACCGGTGTTCCGATGATTAATGCCGGCCTGATCCCCTGAGAGGCCTGGCGGAGGACTTCTGCAAGGGCTGTCGGAGCGTTTCCGATGACAACCACATTATCCTGAAGTAGTTCCCGAAAAAGACGAACAGCAACGAGAGCCCGTGTCAGACCTTCAGCTTGAGCAATGGCTATAACGCGAGGGTGGTGGGTGTAACAGACAACCCTGCCTTTCAGCTCCCGCAGAGCCCCTAGGTTGACGCCCGCCCTAACCATGCGCACATCAGCAAATAAGAGAGCACCACGCCGCAGAGCAGCAATCCCGGCATCAATCGCTTGGGGATGGAACCGCAGAAGATGAGCAGCACCGGGATCACCAGTAGCGTGAACAACCCTGCGGACTACCTCCCCTTGACTTCCGGGGAATTTCTTTTGGAAGGCTTCACATCCCACAATTCCTTCAATTAAATTCCTACTCCTGGCCACGATATCCTGAGGGTTCACCAATTCCTGATCAAGGTCCAGACCAGCAGCAGCGCGCACCCTTTCTCCTAAAATCTCCGCAATCCGAGGATCAGGCCCCAGACAAGGAGCTACAATCAACTGAACCTTTTCCCCATAGACGGCCTGCAACCCAGCGATTTCTTCGGGAATATCCTTCTCGATATGGACACCTGGAAAAAGAAAAGCAGGAACAACGATAATCCTCTCCACTTCATCTTCCACAAACCGAGCCACCCCTTCCGCCAACGAAGGTCGACCGAATTGAAAAAAAGCAGGGAGCACCCGCATCCCGAGGTTTTCCTGGAGCAGTTCTGCCAACTTCAATAGCCCATCATTGGCAGCATTCCGCCTGCTGCCATGTCCGAGCAGCAAAACCCCGCACTTCGCCATTTCTTTCCCCCTTCCTTTGTCTCCTCGCCACTCATCCTGCTCAGCTTACCCCTCTGCATCCCTTGTGCCCAACCTTTACTCTTTCTTTTCTTCTGCCACCTTTTTTGCCCAAAAGCGCACGTAATCCACATCTGACGCCTTTTCAAAATTTGCGGTTCTACCTGAACAAACCACGGGTCGCTGCACCACGACCACGGGAATACTTAAAGCACAGGCAGCAGCGACTTTCTCTTTCGTGCCTCCCAGATCACCGCTCTCTTTGGTGACCAGAACCTCTGCCCGAAACTCTTGCAGCAGGGCCTCGTTGAGCTTCTGGGTCCCGGGTCCCTGCAGGGCAACGATCTGATCTGGCCTTAACCCAAGTTGGTAGCATACCCTTAGAGATTCCGGAAGAGGCAACACCCGCACCGCAAACTGGCAACCTCGGAGGGCGGGATGGGTCAAGAAAAGTGAAAGCGGTTGGACTCCAACAGCCAGAAAAACCCGGTCTACGCCTAAGGAAGCCACTTTCGAAACCGCCTCTTCCCATGTCGGCACCAGGTGAACCAACGGGTGGCCCTGCGGCAGGGGTGTCTCCGGGCGCTCCCAGCGCAGGTAAGGAACCCCACAGCTGGCTGCGACCTCCTGGGCGATGCGAGTAATTTCAGTGGCAAAAGGGTGAGTTGCATCAAGGATTCCTTTAACACCCTGATCCCTGATTAAGGCAGCGAACTGCTCGGCATTCAGCGCTCCTTCCCAGACAGCCACCCCTGGAATTTGCCGGAGAAGTTCGGCACCGTAGGAGGTGACTGCACTGGCCATCACCTGGTGGCCCGCACTGACCAATGTTGCTGCCAATTCTCTTCCTTCACGGGTTCCTGCGAGAACAAAGATCACAACTGATACCCCCGGGGAGTAACCATGTATCCCTCTCGGACGTAAGTCTGGGAGTTCCCCACAATCACCAGGGAACTCATGTTGATTTCCATATCGGTAAAATGCGCTAAATCAGAAAGAACCACCTGCTCCCCAGTCCTCCCAGCATTAGTGATAATCGCTACAGGAGTTGCCGGAGAGCGGTAGCGAAGGAGGAGTTTCTGAGCCTCGGCAATTTGAGTTACCCGTCTGCGGCTTTTGGGATTGTAAAAAACAACCACAAAATCACCAGCAGCAGCAGCCTCAATCCTTCTGAGGATCACTTCCCAAGGTGTCATAATATCACTGAGGCTGATCACGGCAAAATCGTTCATTAAAGGAGCCCCCACCAGGCCAGCTGCGGCCAAAGCTACGGTAATCCCGGGGACAACCTGAAAATCGATTTCCCCGTGCAATCCCGAACTTAAGAGAACTTCCAGCACCAATCCCGCCATCCCGTAAACCCCGGGATCGCCGCTGCTGACAACAGCCACGCGGCAACCATCACCGGCAAGCTCCAGAGCACGCTGGGCACGCTCTACTTCCTGCCGCATCCCACTTCCTTCCCGGTGTTGGGCAGGAGAAAGCACTCCTTCAAGGAGACGTAAATAGGTGTGATAACCGATGACTACGTCTGCCTCCCGCAAGAGCCTGTATGCACGCAGACTCAAATCCTCCGGATCACCTGGCCCGATCCCGACCACAGCAATCCGGCCTCGGCGAGGGCCACGGTCACCCTTCCCCTTGCTGTTTTTGGTAAAACCAACTGTCCTTCCGACACAGCCGCCAGTGCTGCCGGTTCGCATACCCCTCCAACCCCCATTCTAGACTCAACAAATTGCGAATATTGAAGGCCCTGGTGTTTTTGGAGCACCATCTGCAAGACCCCTGGGGAAAAGAAGAACAAGGGAAGTTTCATCCGCCGCGCCGCCTGGCGCAAACCCAGTTCATCAACTTTAGCAGCATGGGTGGCTAAGGCAACCAAACTGTCGCGGTGGCGCCCAGCCTGCTCGAGGGCATAAGCTACCGCATCTTCTACCTCTTCAGGAGAGACACCCCGACGGCAGCCAATACCTGCAGCCAAACTGGGGGGGCAAAGAAACAGACTACCCGCCGGGAAATCCCCGCTTTTCCGGCTCGTAGCGAAAACAAAAGGGCCACCTTTCTGCTCCAACCGCACCTGGGAAAGAGAACCAAAAATGACCCGGAACTCTTTACCTCCATGAAACTCATCAGGAAGTTGCCATTCTGTGTAAAGAATCACCCGTCTTCCTGCCAGGAGGGCGCTGTTTACATCTTTGACTCGCTCCCGGGGAACAGGAAGAAATCCCCAGCTCCGGGCCAGCAGGTCCACGGAAGTCTTTCCCCAAACATCAGTCGCAGTTGTTATCACCGGGACCGCTCCCAACAAAGAACCCACTCTGCGGGCCAGGTCATTGGCACCACCCCAGTGGCCACCCAGCAAACTGACAGCAAAATTACCCTTTTCGTCCACCACGACAACTGCAGGGTCAGTCCACTTGCTCTGCAGCAGGGGGGAGATCACCCGCACGGCAATCCCTACGGCCATAATTAAAACCAGACCCTCATAACTATCCCACAAATTCCTGACAAGTTCACCTAGAGAAAGACCGGCACAGGAATCTGCCTGAAAAACATCAGCCACCCCACCCCTCTCTCCCCAGGCTGCTGCAAGACGAGAGGCAAGTGCAAAACCAGAAGGTGTCACCGCAACGATGGCGACTCGACACCCAGGGCCCATTACCCGTGCTCCCTTCTTTTCGAAAGCTGGTTTCAATTACTTCGCACCTCGGAAACCGTGGCTGAAACCTGGATCATAAAGCAGCGAACGCCTGCCCTTAACTGCCAAAAAGTCTCCCACAAAAATTAACGCTGTCCTGCGGATCCCCGCTGCCTTAGCGCGCTGCTCAATATTGCCCAAAGTGCCCAGAATCACCCGGGCGTCCGGCCATGAGGCCCGCTCCACTATAGCGACTGGAGTTTCTTGAGGATATCCCGCCTTCAAGCCGCGGACTACCTCAGACAAAAGATGCACACTCAAGAACAGACAAATCGTGGCGCGGTGGTGGGCCAATTCCGGAAGCGATTCTGCTGCCGGAACCGGTGTCCTTCCCTCCTGTCGCGTCAAAATCACAGTCTGGGTTCCTCCTGGCACGGTCAGCTCTCTGCCCAGAAGAGCAGCAGCAGCAAGAAACGAACTCACCCCGGGAACGATTTCATAAGGGACACCCGCCTCTTCGAGAAGGTCCAACTGCTCTTGGAGGGCACCGTAAAGAGCAGGGTCTCCGGAATGAAGGCGCACCACCAACTTCCCCGCATTTACACCGTCCTTGATGAACTCCACGATTTCCTCGAGGGTGAGACCTGCGGTATCGATACAGGGAACCCCTTTTCGGACCACCTGCAGAAGGGCAGGATTGACCAGGGAACCGGCGTAAAGCACTAAATCCGCCCTTTGCAGCAATCGCTGCCCCTTCACGGTAATCAGTTCAGGATCACCGGGGCCGGCACCAACAAAATAGACGATACCCTTGCCGCTCGAGTCAGCCACCAACTAGCCTCCTTTCCTCACCTGCGTCACTTTTTTAAATTATTCCCTCCCGTGACCTGGAAACGAGGATCAGGGAAAAGTAGTCTTCAGGTAAGTCCCCGGCTGTAGCCAGGTTGTCCACCAGCAACTGCTCTGTCAGCCCGCAGCGGCAGACAAAAGCACTCTCTTCCAGCCTCCCCAGCTCTGCCAGAATACCGAGCACCCTCTGGAGCACAGGGGCAACTTTTAATAAAACCACATTATCAAAAGCAGACAAAACCTGGTAGAGAAACTGTTCGTTTGCCGTGGCCGGAATAACTGCCAAGCTTTCTTGACCAACCGCAAGAGCCCGGTTCAAAAGGGCCGCTGCTGCACTAAAAGAAGTAATTCCAGGAACTGTCTCTACCTCGAGATCACTACGGATTTTCTTCAGTTCTTTCAAAAGATAAAAGAAGGTGCTGTACAAAGTGCTGTCCCCCATAGTGACAAAAGCCGCATCCCGACCTTCATCGAGAACACCAGCAACACTGAGGGCAATCTCCCTTAATGCCTTCTCCCTCTTGTGGGCAACTGCAGTCATCGGAAAGACAAACTCCCGCACTTGATGATTAGGGTTGATAAAGGGCGCAACCACCTCGCGGGCGAGACTGGCCTCCCTGGAATCACTCCTGGGCACAAAGATCACCGCTACATCCTGTAAAACCTGGACCGCTTTCAGGGTCAGCAGTTGCGGATTCCCCGGCCCCAGACCAATGCCGTAGAGCTTTCCCCGCTTCCTCACCCTGTGGTCCACCTCCGGCTGGCGCTCAAGATAAATACAGGGTTTTCGCCCTGCCAGCAGTTAACCCTTCCTTTGCGTTGGACCCGCGCTAACTGCAGCAAAACAGCATCCCTCTCTTCCCAGGCCTCATCCTGCAGTAACTGCCAAGCAGTGCTGAATGTTTCCGGAGTAACAGCAGTGATCACCAGGCGGCCTCCCGGACGCAGCCAATCTTTTGCCGCTCTCAGGATTTCCTCCAGCCTTCCACCGCTTCCGCCAATCAGAACACAGTCCCCTGGGGGGAAGCCCTCACAAGCTTCAGGTGCTTCTCCCTCAACGAGAACAACATTGGTAAGCTGAAAATGCTTCAGATTGGCCCGCGCCAGGGCCAAGGCCTCGGGGTCTTTTTCGAAGGCATAGACTTGTCCCGGTTTAATAAGGCGGGCAACTTCAACAGTCCAGGAACCACTGCCCGCTCCGATCTCGTAGACCGCCATCCCTTTCCGCAACCGTGCCTTGCAGAGAACGAGTGCCCGAACCTCTTCCTTCGACATAGCGACATTTCCCCGGAGAAACAAATCATCAGGAAGCCCGGGAGTCACAACCTCATGACACTCCGTTTTCCCCATCTGCGAATTCTTCTGGCTGCTCTCCCCGTGCCAGCAATCGTCTTGATCGTCGAGTCGCTCTCTCCCAAGTCCTCGCCGTTCCTCGCAATCCTTTACCAAAATAACAATACTGTTCGCTCTGCCCTCGACCCAGGCACCCTCTTCGAGAGTCGTCGAAGTCACCTGCTCTCCAGGCAACCCTAGATCTGTGAGGATCCAGACTTTCTGGAAGTCGCTCCCTTTTTCCAGGAAAAAGCGACAGACAGCAGATGGCGGAAAACGTTTTTCAGTAAGCACAGCAACCTTCGGGCAATCACCAACCTTCTCCAACTGGTCGAGCCCCCGGCCATGCAGGCTGACATGGAGGAAATCTTCCCAGTTCAGGCCCAGCCTGGCGCAAGCAAGCTGCAGAGAACTGATGCCTGGGATGACGATCAGATTTTTTTCACCAAGGCGTGCCCGCAGCCGCGGAAGGAGGCTGAAATAGCCCGGGTCCCCGGAAAGGAGGACAGCGACACGCTGCTTCTCCCTGACTCTTTCGATAAAATCTAAAGCTGCATCCAGATGGCGGTCGATTTGGTAGCACTGCTTGCCAAGGTGGGCAAAGAGCTCTAAAGCGCGCGCCCCGCCAACCAAAACATCAGATTGGAGAACAGCCTCCTCGGCAACAGGCAGCAGGTATTCTCTGCTCCCTGGACCAACTCCAACCACAGTTACCGGGTAAGCCAAAAACACCACTCCTCACAGGTGTCACAGCCTTTTCCTCAAACTACCCCAGTCTGCTTGCTCGAGAATCTCAGCAGCAGACTCATCCCAGCCCAGTATCCCCTCCTTAAGTGAAAGCAGAACAGTTCCTACCCTCAGAGCCTGACGCGTATAGGCAACAGCGCGCTGGCTGGCACGGGCAGCAAGGTCACTCCAGACCTCCTGCAACCCTGCCCCTTGCAAGATGCTGACCATTCCCTCAACCGTAGGAAAAGCCAAGACCTTCTGGATCAAAGAGGGATCTGCGCCCCGTGCCGCTGCCAGCGCAGCCACAACCTCAGCCCTCCCATCACTTATGCGGTTATGAGTATGGAAACAGCCAGCAGCAACCTTCGCCAGCTTCCCAACATGCCCCCAAAGAACGGCCTGCCGAAAACCCAGCTCCACGCATTGCTCCAGCATAAAGCCCACAAAGTTGCTCATGAGAACGACGGCATCAGGAGGAGCCTCTAAGAACTTGGCAGCAAGCTTCTTTCCCTGGCGCCCCGGCGTGAGAATGACGGTGTCGTAACCGCAAGCTGCCGCAATTTTCAGTTGTGGAACCAAGGCCTGCATGAAGGCTTTTTCGGAAACCGGTTCCACGATCCCTGTCGTCCCCAAAATGGAAATACCACCAACAATTCCCAATTGGGGATTCATGGTTTTTCGCGCCAGTTTCTCCCCTTCAGGGACACTGATGGTGACCTCGGCTCCTGTTCCAGGGGGCAGAACTGCGGCCACATTTTCCCTGATCATCTCCAGAGGAACCGGGTTAATCGCCGGCTGACCCGGAGGGACAGAGAGGCCCGGTTTGGTCACAACCCCGACACCTCGACCCCCCCGCACAACGACCTCACCTGGCTGAAGGCGAACCGTAGCCTGGATACGTGCCCCATCAGTGACATCCGGGTCATCACCAGCATTCTTGATTACCCAGGCAGTCGCCTGGTCTCCCTTCCTTTCCCAACCTGCAACAGGAAGCTCGCAAACATCGCCCCCGGGCAGCTTCACCTCAACAGACGTCAGCTCCTGCCCCTGCAGCACCAGCACGGCAGCACGTGCCGCAGCAGCAGCGCAGGTTCCGGTGGTGTAACCCCGCCGCAGTCCTACCTGCAGATCCTGAGGGTGATTTTTCCGGATCAGCGAAAACAACTCCTTTTTAGTTCGCGGCAGTGAACCCACAAACAACCAACCTTTCTTGCGCAATTCCTGATGGACCTCAAGCACCCACGGCCTATCAAGAGCTGCTGCTCGCAAAAGCCTGTGGTCAGCAAACACAGCCTCTGGAGTCCCTTCTCCAGCAACCTTTCCCTCCTGAAGGACGACCACGTAATCAGCCCAGGAGTAAGCGAGATCGACATCATGAGTCGAAAAAACGACGGTTGTTCCTCTGCTGTTGATCCTGTCCAGCAACTCCATAATTTGAGCAGAGTGCTGAGGATCCAGCCAGGCTGTGGGCTCATCACAGATGAGCACCTCGGGCTGCATGGCTAATACATCAGCAAGAGCAACACGTTTTTTTTGACCGTAGCTCAAAAAATGCGTTGGCCGGTCCTTGAGGTGATAGACATCTGTAGCCAGCAGGGCTTCTTTAACCCGTTCCCAGACTTCTTCCTTCGGCAATCCCAGGTTGAGAGGGCCAAAAGAAACCTCCTGCATAACAGTTGCCGAAAATAGCTGGGCGTCAGGGTCCTGAAAAACAACCCCGACCTTGCGGCGCAACTCCAGGAGGGAAGCACGATCATAACGAACAGGCTGCCCATGAAAACAGATCTCTCCTCGCTGAGGTCTTAAGATGCCGTTAAAGTGGAGGAACAGAGTTGTTTTCCCAGCACCATTTGGTCCCAAAAAAGCCGTCTTTTTTCCCCTGGGAATGGAAACACTAACATTTTCCAGGGCCCGGGTGCCATCGGGGTAGCAGAAGGTCACCTCTTTAGCTGCTAACACGGGATCACCTTTCAAGATCCCCCACCACCTTGCAGCACTCGCCAGCCCAAACCTACCATTAATAAAACCAATTCTGTGGTGATGATCAGCAGCATTCTTTTCGGGGACATGTGATAGGGCCTCTCAAGGACGCTGAGTTCACCTGTATAGCATCTGGACAGGAGAGCGAGGTAAAGCACTTTTGAGGTGTGCCACGACTTGGAAAACAGGTTAGAGATGAGCTGACCCATGGAAACATATGTTGTTTTGAGATTGGTGTAGCCCCCGCGCGATGTTTGGGAAATGTAAATCTTTTCTGCCGTCTCCAGGAGCACGAAAATATAGCGGTAAACCAGTGACATCAGCTCAACGAGCAAAGGGGGCAACCTCAGCCTCCTGCACATAGCGAAGATCTCCACCATTGGTGTTGTTAAAGACAGAAAGTAGAGGCAAGACACTGCCGCAAGAGATTTCGTCAAGAGCATGGCCGACAACATCAACCCCTGTCGGGAAACGCCCAGGGTACAGCTTCCCACCTGAATCCCCCAGAAAAAGGACGTGGCATCTTTGGCCAGATTAACGGCAACTGCCAGCACCCCGATGAGCAAAAATCCCAGGGGGACGAGCATGAGCTTGAAATAGAACCTGAACGGTATCCCCGCTTGCCAAACAATCAAACCGGTCATCAGCAGGATCACCAAAAAGGAGACGACTGGTGAGGGAAAAGCAAGACAAACGAACATTGTGGCCAGCGCCAGGACCATTTTTTCCGCTGGATGCACATGGGATAATCTGTTAATATAGGCATACTGGTCAATTTTCAGCAAATTTGCAAACTACCCCCTACCTCTGCTCTGCTCCTTACGCGCTCTGGTAAACCCCAGGAAATAGCCAATAAAACCGGCACCGACTGCTGCCTGCAGGGCAAAAAGCAGGCTTTCGATCTCCCCACTAGGCGGCTCCCACAGAGAGCCAAACCAGGGTTCGTAATCAGGTTGGAGCTGGACGATAGCTTCTTCAGCCTGCTCGTCAGCGCCGCCAAACTCGGCTCCGCTCTTCAGCCACAAGGGAAAAACAGCCAGCAGAACCACCAAAAAAATCAGAACTAGAATTTTTGCTCTCATTGGGCATCAACCCCTTTAGCACCAACAAATGTCTTAGGAATTACTGCCAATTCCTCTAACTCCCGCTTGCTGTGAACAGTCAACAAGTTAAACACCACTACTGTGAGCAAACCTTCGCTGACCGCCAGGGGAATCTGGGTAACCGCAAAAATCCCCATAAACTTTACAAATGATGCTCCAACCCCGCCGACCTCAGCCGGAAAGGCCAGGGCCAGCTGCAAAGATGTGGTTACATAAGTCATCAAATCCCCCAGTGCTGCTGCCAGAAAAACTCCCAGCCACAAAGGCACTTTTAACTTCAAGCACGCTCTGTAGGTTAGATAAGCGACAAATGCCCCCACTACTGCCATAGAAAAGGTATTCGCACCCAGGGTAGTTAGACCTCCATGAGCCAACAGCAGGGCCTGGAAAAGGAGCACGATACAACCCAGGACACTCATTGTTAGGGGACCAAAGAGAATAGCCCCAAGGCCAACTCCTGTCGGATGAGAACAACTCCCAGTTACCGAAGGAATTTTCAGAGCTGAAAGAACGAACACGAAAGCTCCTGCCAATCCTAAGAGCATTTTCATTTCTGGATGTTGGGAGAGCCTCTTGTTGATCACCAGCACACCGGCAATAAGAAAAGGTAGTGTGACAACTCCCCATACAATACACCAGTGGAGAGGCAGAAAACCCTCCATTATATGCATCGCATAGGCGCTACCCGGACAGAAGGCAAAAATACCTAGCAAAACCATCAGGAAGACAACCATTCGAGAATTCATCCTCTTTCCTCCCTTCTCTCCCCAAAAACCCAATATTTTAGCTTTTTAATAGGTGAACAACAAAAAACCCAGCCCTACGGGCTGGGGTAGTAACCAAGACACACGAACATTTCCCACCTCCCTATCCGCGTAGGGTTCGGCCGGGGCAGGAATAGGCAGGTCTCCTGGCTCGGGTTCACCTCCACCTTACGCCTTCCCATCCAGTTTCTTCCACTGGACAGTGGCACCGTGCAAGGCAGATCCCCCTCACAGTGGCGGGACCGCGCCGGACTTGCACCGGACTTCCCTTTTCGGCCTTGATGGCTCAAGGCCACCTATTCCCGAAGCACCCTATTTCAGACTTTGTTAAAGAACCTTGTTTTATATTTAGTTTTATATTTATTCGACGAACTTGGTATTTTTCCTGCTCAGTTTTTCGAAAGCAAAAGCAGCCGCCTCGATCGTGCGGTCTAAGTCCTCTTCGGTGTGGGCTAAAGAAACAAACAAGGCCTCAAACTGGGATGGGGGGAGGTAAATCCCCTGCTGCAACATCAGCTTGAAGAACTCTTTAAAATACTCCTGATCCGCGGTCACCGCGGTTTCGTAATCAACAACTTCCCTTGCGGTAAAAAATACGGACAGCAGGGAACCGATCTGGCTAACTTTTACGGGAACTCCAGCCGCACTTGCTGCTTTCGAAAAACCTTCTGCCAACTTTTTGCCCTTATTTTCCAGTTCTTCATAAGTTCCAGGAGAGCGCAGCAGTCTCAAGGTGGTAATCCCCGCCTGCATAGCCAGAGGGTTTCCGGAAAGCGTCCCTGCCTGGTAAACAGGCCCTTCAGGAGCAACCAACTGCATAATCTCCGCCTTGCCCCCGTAGGCCCCTACAGGCAAGCCGCCCCCGATAATTTTGCCCAGGCAGGTTAAATCCGGCTCCACACCGTATACCTCCTGAGCACCTCCCCAGGCAAGACGAAAACCGGTGATCACTTCATCAAAAATGAGAACACTCCCTGCTTCCCTGGTTATCTGGCGCAAACCTTCAAGAAACCCAGGTCTGGGCAAAACAACTCCCATATTGGCAGCCACAGGCTCGACAATCACCGCGGCAATCTCTTCACCCCAGCGGGAAAAGGCCTCCTCAACAGACTCCAGATCATTGTAAGGAAGCACAATCGTAAGTTCACCAGTTGCGGCAGGAACACCAGGGCTCGTCGGGACACCCAAGGTCAAAGCTCCAGAACCTGCCTGCACTAAGAAGGGATCAGCATGGCCGTGATAACATCCCGCGAACTTGACAATTTTCGGTCTTTTAGTGTAGGCCCGGGCGAGGCGGATGGCACTCATCGCGGCTTCGGTTCCCGAATTGACCATCCTCACCTTTTCTATCGATGGCATCGCTTCGATGATCAGAGAAGCCAAAACAACCTCGCGCTCAGTGGGCGCTCCATAGCTTATCCCCTCGGCAAGGACAGCCTCGAGGGCAGCAACCACCTGAGGGTGCCGGTGCCCCAGGATCAAAGGCCCCCAGGAACAGACATAATCGATGTATTCGTTACCATCAACATCATAGATTTTCGAGCCATCTCCCCGGGCTATGAAAAGGGGGGTGCCACCGACAGCGCCAAAGGCCCGCACAGGACTGTTGACCCCACCAGGCAATAATTGGCAGGACTTCGCAAACAGCTCCAGGGAACGTGAAACCTGCTTCAACGCTTCTCCCTTCCTTTCAACCTTGCCGCAACCATTGGGCGGCATCTTTGGCAAAATAAGTGATAATGAGATCAGCTCCTGCCCGCTTGATCCCAGTCAAAATTTCCAAAACAACCTGTCTCTCATCCACCCAACCTTCGGCAGCAGCAGCCTTTACTAAGGAATATTCGCCACTGACATTGTAGGCTACCACAGGGCACAAAACCGTCTCCCGCACTTCCCTGATCACATCGAGATAAGCCAAGGCGGGTTTTACCATGACCAGATCAGCACCTTCCGCCACATCGAGCAGAACCTCCTGCAAAGCCTCCCTGCGGTTGGCCGGGTTCATCTGATAGGAGCGGCGATCCCCAAAACCAGGACTTGAATCTGCAGCCTCGCGAAAAGGTCCATAGAAAGCGGAAGCAAATTTGGCGGCATAAGCGAGGATGGCCACCTGAGAAAAACCGTGGGCATCTAATTTTTCCCGAATCGCCTTGACCCGACCATCCATCATATCTGAAGGGGCAACAATATCTGCACCTGCCCGGGCGTGGGAAAGGGCAATCTCCGCAATTAAGGGCAGAGTCTGATCATTATCCACCTCCCCATCTCTGACAACTCCACAGTGGCCATGACTGGTGTAACCGCACAGGCAAACATCAGTGATCACCACAAGATCAGGGAAGTGCTTTTTTAACATGCGCACCGTTTCCTGAACAATCCCCTGGTCGTCATAAGCAGCAGTTCCCAGCTCATCCTTATAGTGAGGCAGGCCGAAAAGGAGCACAGCCAAAATGCCGAGGTCAACTGCAGCAGCCACTTCCTCCAAAAGCAAATCTGGAGAAAAGCGAAAAACTCCCGGCATTGACGCAACCGGACTCTTGAGACCGGAACCAGGCTGCACAAAGAGGGGATAAATCAAATCTTCAACACTCAGCCTCGTCTCTTGAACCAACTCCCGCAGAGCCGGCGTCCGCCGCAAGCGGCGAAGCCGAACCTGGGGGAAGCCACGCTGAATCAAACCCGACGTCATTTCCAGCTACAAACCTCCCTTGCAATCTTCGATAATGGCCTTCAGCAAACCATCTGTCGTGTATTCGGTTGCCACAACATCAACCCGAAGACCCAAAGCTTGCGCAGCTGCCGCGGTAACAGGACCAATACAGGCGATCCTGCTTTCCTGAATAAGTTGCCGGAGTTCACCTTTCGGGAAAAGTGAAACAAAACTTCTCACCGTAGAAGAACTGGTAAAGGTTATGTAATTAACCCGACCTCCTTTGGCCAGGAGTTCCCTGAGAAGAAAAACCCTCTTCTCGCCAGCTGGGACGGTCCGGTAAACAGGAACAACATCCACCCGAACCCCCTTAGCTCTCAATCCTTCAGGTATTACTTCCCGCGCCTCAGCAGCACGGGGAATCAAAACTCTGCATCCTGGTGGAAGAACATCGATAATCCCTTTCAAGAGAGCTTCAGCGCGGTACTCCGGAGGGATGTAGTCCACCTGGAACCCGTAGTCGCGAAGGGCCTGGGCAGTTGCGGGACCCAAAGCAGCCAGCCTTCCCCGCAGCCGACGGATATCTACTCCTTGATCTCGCATCATCTTCATAAAAAAGAAGACCCCGTTCACACTCGTAAAGATCACCCAATCATATTGTTCGAGCTGCTCCAAGGCATGCACCAGGAGCCCAGGGTCTTCAGGAGGGAGAAAGTCAATCATCGGAAAGCACAAGGGCTCCCCTCCCAGCAGCAAAATCCGGCGCGCCAAATCCCACGCCTGGCCGAGAGGCCGGGTAATCAGAATCCGCTTCCCGAAAAGGGGTTTCTTTTCCCACCACTGCAGCTGCTGGCGCATCTTGACGACCTGACCCACAACTAAAACAGAAGGTGGAGCAAAACCTTCCGCCAGGGCTTTTAGTTTTATGTTCTCTAAATTTCCCGTTACCGTCCGCTGTTCAGCCCTGGTCCCCCACTGAATCAAGGCTGCAGGTGTGTCCTTGGGCCAGCCTTCTTCCAGGAAGTGGTTAATAATTTCCTCCAAATTCTCGCAACCCATGAGAAAAACTGCTGTTTCACCCTGACTGCCTTCAGTTCCTCCTTTTTTTCTGTGCCCTGTCGCAATCAAAAGAGATGAAGCGTAATCCCTGTGGGTCACAGGAATCCCAGCATAGGCGGGGACTGCCACAGCCGCGGTAACACCAGGCACAACCTCGAAAGGTATTCCCCTCGCAGCTAAATAAGCTGCCTCCTCTCCACCCCGACCAAAAACAAAGGGGTCTCCTCCCTTGAGGCGGCATACAACTTTACCAGCCAGGGCCTGTTCCGCCAGCAGAGCATTAATCTGCTCCTGGGTAAAGGTGTGGCAACCCGGCTTTTTGCCGACATATTTTATTTCAGCATCAGGGCGGCAGTAAGAAAGAAAAAATTCGTTCACCAACCGGTCATAAACGACAACATCAGCCTGCTGTAAACACCATTTTCCCTTAATCGTGAGCAGCCCAGGATCACCTGGCCCGGCCCCCACTAAATACACAATACCTGTTTTAGCCTTCATTTTCCAGAATCTCCTTTGCACCTTTGGCGAGCAGATCGTTCGCCAGCATTTCCCCCAACAGAGAGGCTTGAGTCGGATCTCCCGAAATCTCGCCTTTGACCAGGGCCTTCCCATCTCTTCTAATAACACTTCCCCTCAGCCAGAGCCGATCATCTTCAACCACGGCAAGCGCCCCTACAGGTAGTTGACATCCACCTCCAAGGCTTTTGAGGAAGGCTCTCTCTGCAGTTACAGCATAACGAACCGGGGGGTCATCCAGGACCGCGCAAACATCCTGCATCAAGGGGTCATCCGCCCTGACCTCGACGGCGAGCGCTCCCTGACCTGGTGCAGGAAGAAAAACTTCAGGTGGCAGTTGGCAATAGTCCCGGCTGCTCCATCCCATCCTCTCCAATCCTGCAGCAGCCAAAATGAGGGCATCAACAAGCCCCTGTTCCAGCTTGCGAATCCTGGTATCGACGTTTCCCCGAAGTGGGGTAACAATTAAGTCAGGCCGAGCATGGCGGATCTGGGCAGCCCGCCGCAGACTGCTCGTCCCGATCCGGGTGCCGCTAGGCAAATCATCAAAACTTACTTTATTCCTGGTGACAAGCGCATCGAAGGGATTTGCCCGAACAGGAACAGCTCCGAGAGTAAGACCTGGCAAAAGTTCTGTGGGGAGGTCTTTCAAACTGTGAACCGCAAAATCAATTTCACCATCTAATAAAGCCCTCTCCAGTTCCCTGGTGAAGAGCCCCTTTTCTCCCACCTGAGGGATCAAGGAACCAGGCTGGCGATCCCCTCTCGTGGAGATGGTTACTACTTCAATCTCCACACCAGGAAGCTTTTCTCTGATTTTCGCGGCAACCCACGATGTCTGGCGCTGGGCAAGCAGGCTGCCGCGCGTTCCTGCCCGCAGTACTCTTCTCACTTAACCCCACCACACCCATGAAGCTTTACCTCTTCCTTCTCTTCCACTTCCAGAGCAAACAGGTTTTCCAAAACTTTGCTGTAAAGCTGGCCTTCCTCACCCAGAGCACATTCCTTTAGGCGGAGTATAGGTGTGCGCAGCAGCTTATTAACAAGGGAATGCGCAAGAGCACGAATCAATCTTTCGGTGCGTGGGTCTACAGGCCCCAAACGATTGAAACAGCGTTTCAGTTCTTCCTCTTTGATCAACTCGCCTTTTTTCTGTAAGGCCCTAATCGTGGGAACAACAGTCAGTGTTCCAAGCCACTTAAGAAATTCTGCTACTGCCTCCTCGATCAATTTCTCCGCAGCGGCAGCAGCTTTTCTTCGCTCTTCGATGTTTTTAAGGACAACGTGCTGCAAGTCATCGATATTGTACAGTTTCACACCAGGAATCTCCGCTACTGAAGGTTCGACATCTCGGGGCACAGCAATGTCAATCAGCAAAAGGGGGCGCTCCCCGCGGTCGGCAACCGCTTGCCGGAGCTTGTCTGCAGTGATCACAAAATGCGTGGCACCGGTACAACTGATGACGATGTCCGCCCGGTTCAGCTGGGAGAAGAGAAAGTCATAGCGAATTGCCTCACCACCATAAGTTCGGGCCAGGACTTCGGCGCGCTCGAAAGAACGGTTGGAAACCAGGACAGTACTCACACCCTGGGCAACCAGGTTCTTTAAGGTGAGTTCCCCCATCTCTCCGGCACCAACAACAAGAACCGTCCGCCCTTTCAGTTCCCCAAAAACCTTGCGGGCAAGTTCCACTGCTGCATAACTCACAGAAACAGGATGCTGATCAATTCCAGTTACAGTTCGCACCCGTTTGCCGATTCTGATGGCCTCCTGAAAGAGGGTATTAATAACATGATTCCCTGCTTCGTTCTGGCGGGCCACTTCATAAGCACAGCGCACCTGCCCCAGAATCTCCGTTTCCCCGAGAATCATTGAATCGAGACCTGCGGCAACACGAAATAAATGGGTGATCGCCTCGCAGTTCGTCCACACCTGAAAACAGCGCGAGGCCTGCTCTCTATCTAAACCTGCCTTTTGCCGGAGATACTGCTGAAGATGATTAACCGCTTGCTCCACTTGGGTAACTGCAGCATAGACCTCGGTCCGGTTGCAGGTAGAAAGCACAACACAGCCCTGGATACAGGGCAGTTGTTTAACCTCTTGGAGAACAGAAACCACACCACTTTTACTAAAAGCCAGCCTTTCCCTGACCTCCACAGGTGCAGTTCGGTGATTTACTCCGATCGCAATGATAGACATGCTTCCACCTGCTCCTTTAAAGAACTGCCATCACTTGGCTTGTACGTCTTTAGCAGTTCAGGAGTAAGGATTTTTTCCCAAAGGGCCTGCCGCTGGGAGGCATCAGGTATCTTTTGCCGAACCCTGGACCTCAGCTCCCCAAGCAAAGAGGCGAGCTCACCAAGTTCATCGCTGATCACGTTTTCTAAAAGCTCCCGGACCCTCCGAGCAAGAAGGGGGCTTGTGCCACCAGTGGAAATGCTTATACTCAACGGGCCGCGGCGCACCACTGCAGGAACGAAAAAGGTGCTCAGCTCCGGCTGGTCAACTACATTGACGAAAATACCGCGGTCTCTGCACATTCGGGCAATTTTCTCGTTGACTTCCGGGTCATCGGTAGCACAAATGACAAGTTGAACCCCCACCAGGTCTTGCTCCTGAAAGCAGCGCTGCAGATAACGAAATTCACCGCGCCTTGCACTCGCTTCTAGCTCGGGTGTTAACTTCGGGCTTACAACCGTTATCTCTGCTCCACATTCCTTTAACCCGACAATTTTCCGCTGGGCGACAGCACCACCACCAACCACCAAACAGCGCTGGCCTGCCAGCTTGAGAAATATCGGGTATAATTGTTCCCTTTTCATAAGCGCGAATTCCACCTCAGAACAACTATCAAATTGAAACCCGGCCTACGTAAGACCGGGAGATCAGGCGCTCGGAAAACAGCACAAATATTTGAACACCTCCCCGTCTCGCGCAGATCAACGGTGTCCGTCGAACAGGCAGGTTTCCTGGCTCGGGTTCATCTCCTGCCTTGCGCCTTCCCATCCAGCACGCAATATCATTTCAAGGTTCCAGCCGGTCTGCAGGTTATCTATTGAATGCCGGACAGTGGCATCCTGCAAGGCAGATCCCCCTCACAGTGGCGGGACCGCGCCGGATTCGCACCGGACTTCCCTTTTCAGCCCCTGAAGGGCCACCTGTTCCCCACTATGCAGTTTTACTTTTGCAATTCGCTAAACTGGCCTGATTTCCTCCCCAAGCTCGACAAAAAATTTTCATTCCCGCAAACCTTTCAGCCAATCTTCCTGCACCAATTCCCTGGCAGCCGCTCCCCTCTGCCCTCACCGGGCAATCGCAGCGATTATTCCACCCGCAGGGTTACCCAGTAGCCCAGCCAAAAGAAAAAAACGGCATAGGCCGCTAAAACCAGCAGAGAGACGAGAGGAAAACCAGCCTCCAAAGCGATCATCCGCAGAGAAATCGCCGAGTGGGTCAGAGGGAGAACCTGGACGATCTTGGCAACGACCGGGGGGAATCTGTCAACTTGGAAAAAGGTCCCACAAAGGAAACTCATCGGGAGGATCACAAAAGTAGAGAAGCGCGCCATGTCCTCATGAGAATTAATCACCATCGCTGCCACGAGACCCAGGGCAGAAAACAGAAAGCAGGTGAGAAACAAAGCAACAAAAAACCACAAGTCGCAGTGCAAGCACGCCCCATAGAGATGAGCGAGAACGAGAATCACTACAGATGAGAGCAAACCCCGGAGACAACCTCCGAGAACGTTTCCCAGTGTCAGCGACCAGGTGCTGATGGGAGCAACCAAAAACTCCTCAAGTGTCTTAAAGTAAAGCCTGCTGATGTTCAGAGACATACCTGTGGCATTGTAGCTGGAATTCATGGCGCTCATCGCCAGGATCCCTGGAACAACAAACTCCAGATAGCTGGTTCCGCCAAATTGGATGCTCCTGCCCAGCCCCCAGCCGAAAGCAGTCAGAAACAGCAGAGGGCTAACCAAACTGCTCGCAAAAAACCGTAGCAATTTCTTGCGAAGCAAAAGCAGCTCCCGCCAAATGATAGTATACGTGTCACGCATCGGAACCACCTACTCTGTGACCAGTGAGTTCTATAAAAACATCTTCCAAATTGCTCTCCCGGATTACCACATCGTCGGCCAGTGTCGCCGCAAAGCGAAGAGCCTGGTCCCTATCCCCAAAAACCCGGTACTTCGTTTCATCTCCATCACGGACTTCAACCACGAACCTCCCCACCTTGGCTTTCAACTCTTCAGGTGTGCCCAGAGCAATAAGCCTCCCTCTGTCCAAGATCCCCACACGGTGACAAAGAATTTCAGCTTCTTCGATGTAATGAGTTGTCAAAAGAATGGTTATCCCCCGACGATTGAGGTTTCTAATCAAGTCCCACAGCCGACGCCTCACCTGAGGATCAAGTCCAACTGTGGGCTCGTCCAAAAAAAGAATCTTGGGATTGTGCATAAGAGCACGAGCAATCATCAGGCGTCTCTTCATCCCCCCAGAAAAATGCTCCACAGGGGAATGAGCACGATCCCCTAATTCGACAAAATCAAGAAGCTCCTCAATCCGCTTGCTCCGCACCTTCGAAGGGATCTTGTGGAGTCTCCCGTGTAGCTCAAGATTCTCCCAAGCGCTCAGCTCCAGGTCTAAGTTAAAATGCTGGGGAACTACTCCGATCTCCTTTTTCACCTGCATCGCCTGGCGGGTAACCTCAAAGCCATTAATAAAAACCTTCCCCGCAGTGGGCCTGCTCAAGGTCGTGAGAATGCGCACAGTCGTCGTCTTCCCGGCACCATTGGGACCCAGCAACCCAAAGATTTCCCCCGATTTTACTGTCAGGTCAAGACCATCAATGGCCTTGACCGAACCATAGTACTTACAAAGCCCGCGGATCTCGATCAATTCTCCCACTTCCCAGAAATTAGGGCAAACTCTTGAACAGCGCAGTTTAAAATCGAACGTAATTAAAATAATTTTCTATTTGGCTAAGATTTTCCTGCCCTGATCTCGAAGCAGATCACCACCTGGAAACCAGAAACTCTCGACACCGGAAATCAGAGGCGCAACATCACTCCGGGGGGAACAAAAAAAGGAGAGGTTGCCCTAACATAAAGACTTCGTGCCTTTATGTTAGGGAGGGAAAGGGGTACTACTTAGTGTGGGAGGTTAAATATATGCCTCAAGACCGGGATCAGGACTCACTTCCTGTGAGTCATCGGAAACCTCCACGGTCTCATTGCCGGTTTCTATTCCTCTTCAAGAATAATCTTGTGATCAACCAGGGCAAGTTCTTTGATTCGGGCCTTGATGATCTTCTGCTGCCCGAAGATGTTCTCCAGGAGCAACCCATCTTGATGAGGTCGCACACGGTCCACATTTTCCATGAATAGTTCTTCTTTATCTCCGCGGCGCACATAGGCGTGGGATTCACACATCTTTTTTCACCTCCAGTAATTCCTTTAATCTGGCAACCAGCATATCCACAAGGTGGGGCAAGGGTTCCATTGTCACTCCCACAACTTCTACCTTCGACAAGGTCAGGGGTAAAAGAATCTTCAGGGCTCTGCTCTTGGCAATGGCCTCGGCCATGCGGGGTGTCAGTTCCCCCCGCATCGAGTGGGCTAAAATGATGCCCAGAGGCCCAACAATCACATCAACCTCATCCGCATTCTGGACAATGGCGTTTTCTCCGCTGGCTCCCTCATTGGCGCCAGCCTTCAGCATCAATGAGGTGGCAACAGCATTGGTCCCCAAGGCAATGATCTCTGTCTCTGGAGGTAAAACCTTTCTGATTTTCTCAGTAATAACCCTTCCTATACCGCCTCCCTGGCCATCAACGACAGCGATCCTCATCATATCCCCCTACCGCGACTGAAAAATAAAGACCACGAAGCCCGCCTGCTTCTGCAGGGCAACCAGACCTCCGTGGTCTCTCCCATCCAAACTCTCTATTTTGCCCTTTACCCCATTCACTATTTTACTTAATTCGCTCCTTACAAAAAAACTCCTGCTGCGCCAGAAAAAATTTTTAAAATTTTTTGATAAACCGGTTTTATAATTTATGCTGCTGGGACTTCAAAAAAGACAGAAATTTTTCCAAGATCAGGCTTTTGTGCTGGTGCTTCCTGGTGATTAAGAACAAGCCCCGCTTGAACGAGAGGCCCTTAAGGCGAAGACAAGCAAGCTCCCCAGAATCTGCATGCAACTGGGCAGCAAGACGTGAAACAAGAGAAATTCCCAGCCCCGCGATGACGGCATTGATCACTGCCTCCGTGCTCCCCAGCTCCAGCTTTACTTTGAGGGACCTCGGATCAACCCCTTGCTCAGCGAGCCTGCCTTCGATCACCCTCCTCGTCCCTGAGCCCTTTTCCCTGACCAGCAGCGGCTCTGTCAGCAGCTCTTCAAGGGTGATTTCCTGCCTCCCGGCGAACCTGTGGTTCCTCGGAACAATGACCACAAGTTCATCTTCGTAAACAAGTTCCTCCTGAAGGGCCCTGTTGGTGACAGGAACCCCGACAAACCCCACTTCAACCTCGTTGGCAAGAACTTTGCGAACAATCACTTCACTATCGGCAATCTCCATCTTCACTTTAACCTCAGGATAAAGCTGCTGGAACCGGCCGAGGAGATGAGGCAAAAGATACTCCCCAGGGATCGTGCTCGCCCCAATCAACAACTCACCCTTCACACAACCAGCAATATTTTTAACTTCTTCCCTGCTTTTTTGGAGCAGCCCCACAACCTGTTTACTGTAGTGATAGACCACCTTCCCCGCCTCAGTCAATTCGATATCCCTGGTCGTCCTGTGAACGAGGGTCGTCCCGTAATACTGCTCTAGAGAACGGAGGTGCTTGCTGACCGCCGGCTGCGTCAGGTGAAGGGCTTGTGCTGCTTTCGTTAAACTTTTCTTTTCGACAACCATGTTGAAAGTCAGCAGCCAGGAGAAATTCATAAACCCACCCTTTGAGCCCCATATTTTCCAGAGCCTTTCTGGTTTTAACTGGCTTTTGCCCTGTGCTGCGCCTTTTGCTGAGATTTCTCTATTCCCCCCTCACTTTCCTGCAAACCAGCCATTTTTAGAGACGCAATTTACTTCCTGATGCGGCACTCCAGGCGGAATCTTCACCAGTGCGAAGCGTGATGAAAAGGTGGCTCCGAAAAATACTTCATACTGGTCTTTTTCAATTCTTCCACACTGAACAACATCTGGTAATCAGTGACCCCACTGAGTTGTGAAAGAGCTTTCACAGCCCGGTAGCACTCTTCTGGTGTTCTTCCATGAATCATAGTGTACAGGTTATAAGGCCACTCCGGCAGGGAAGGAGAGCGCTGGTAGCAATGAGACACCTGATCGAAACCAGCCATCAACTGGCCGACTTCTTCGAGGCGTTCCTCAGGAACTGCCCAGACCACCATCACATTGGCTGTATAGCCCAGATCCCGGTGGCAAACTACTGCTCCAAAGCGTCGAATAATTCCTTGAGCAAGGAAATCCTGAATCTTCGCCAGCAATTTTTCTTCACTTATTCCCAATCTTTGAGCAAGCACGAAATAAGGACGCTTCACGAGAGGAATACCTTCCTGCAGCACCTGGACAATCTCTTTATCTAAATCGTCCAACACTTCGGTCATCCTCCAGAGGAAAATTAACCCGAATTTTAAAAACTTTTTGAGCTGGAAGATTGAGGATATCAGTAATCCCAGTTCGCTCTTTAATTTCTTCTAAAACAGCCTGCAGTTTCTCCGGAGACTCCGCTAAAAGGGTAAACCACATGTTATAAGTGTGGTTTCGGAGATAATTATGAGTGACTCCTGGAAAGCTGTTGATCACTTCAGCCACTTCCCTGACTTTTTCTGAAGGGACCCTAACTGCACAAAGAGTGCCGCTATAGCCTAGTTTGCTGGAGTCAAAAATTGGCCCCAGCCGCCGGATAATTCCTTTTTCCATTAACTTCTGCAGCCGCGCAAGGACCTCTTCCTCGGTGGTGCCCAGGATTTTTGCCAGTTCCTGGTAGGGCTCAGGAACAACAGGGAAGTGGTTCTGAATTAAATTTAATAATCGTCTATCCAGACGGTCCAGTGTCATCGTGTTTTCTCCACCAGGACATTTTTCCCTTTTCGGTAAAGACAGCACGGGTCTTCAGCCATGTAATCCCCATAGTAGAAATAGGCCCGGGCGCGGCAACCACCACAGATCCTCTGGTAGCTACAGGTTCCGCAGCCGCCCTTGTAGTTCTCGGCGCGCAAGTGCTGGAAAACCGCATTATCTTGCCAGAGGAGGGTGAAAGGGGTTTCCCGAACATTGCCCACAGGAAGATCAAGGTAAGCGCAAGGCTGAAGATCTCCTTTAGGGGTGATTAGGCAGTAACTAATCCCTGCGAGGCATCCCTTTTGAAAACGGAGTTTCAAGCCCATCTGAGCAGCAATGCGCATAAACTGGGGAGCACAGGTGGGTTTAATTTCAATAGGAGCTTCTTTTTGCTTCTTCATTAACCGGTAAAGCAGGTGCTCGTATTGCTCAGCACTTAAAGACTCCTTCACAAGGTGCAGCGCCCGTCCCGTGGGGACAAGGAAAAACACGTGGTGGGCTTTGGCCCCCAGGCGGATAGCCAGATCTGTTACCTTTTCCACCTGTTCGTAGTTCCACTTCATTACCGTGGTATGGACCTGAAAAGAAAGACCGGCACGGCGACAGGCTTCCATGCCCTCAACTGCTGCCTTCCAGGCACCGGAAACACCGCGGAAGCGGTCGTGCTGCTCCGGATCAGGGCTATCAAGACTGATTCCAACAGTCATAACCCCGGCTTTTTTCAGCCTTTCAGCCACCTCCCCGGTAATCAAGGTGCCGTTAGTGCCGAGGACAGGCCGCAGACCATGGGAAGCAGCATAAGCAGTCAGTTCGTAAATATCCGGCCGCGTCAGCGGCTCCCCACCACTGAAGATCATCATTTTAAATCCGCTCTGGGCAGCCTGAGCAATCAAATTTCTCGCTTCAACCGTTGTCAACTCCTCATCGATCCGGGCACCAGCATCGCGATAGCAGTGCCGGCAGGAAAGGTTGCAGGCATTAGTGGTATTCCAGGAAACCAGCACCAATTTCTACCTCCTGCAGCCAGAACATCACTACTGGTTTGAAGTTGTCAGCCACACCTACTACCCCATGTGTCCCTAGCGATCAGTGTTTACTGTCCCATTTTTCCGCAGAGAGTCCATGTTTTTTCAGCAAGGCTGAGGAGCAATCCCAATTTCTTCATCAGTCAGATAACACGCCGGGTCAGGGGCCCAAAAATCGTGGAATACTGCTTCCGCCCGACTTCGAAGATTTCCATTACATACCTCCAACCACTGGCAACGAGCGCAGCGACCTTTGAGCAAGGGGCGACGATTCCTTAACCCGGCAAGAATAGGATGAGAAGGAACTGTCCAGATTTCTGGAAAGCTTTTCTTTCGGATATTGCCCAGAGTATACTGGGGGGTGAACTGATCTGGGTGGACGTTCCCCTCCCAGTCAACAGCGGCAATAGCTATACCTGAACGGTTGCCTCCGTTGCGGAGAAGCAACTGGTAGGCCCGCTCGGCCTTCTGGGGATCACTCTGGCGCAACTTCAGGTACACATAAACCCCATCAGCATGGTTGGCCACAGTCAAGATTTCCTTATCCCATCCCCGCAAGTGAAAATCCCACGTCTTTTCGATGATCATGTCGAGGGCGGCGCGGGTTTCTTCATGAGTTAGGTCATCGCTTAAGAGTTTCCGGCCGCGACCACTGTAAGCCAAGTGATAAAAGCAGGCCCGAGGGATGTTTTCTCTTTCGAGAAGTTCAAAAATCGCCTCCAGCTGGTGGTGATTGTGGCGACTTAAGGTAAAACGCAGCCCCACCTTCTGCCCAACCGCCAGACAGTTGCGGATCCCCTCAAGTGCAGCCCGAAATGCCCCTTCCTTCCCTCGGAAATGGTCATTAGTCTTTCCCACTCCATCCAGGCTGACTCCCACATACCCCAACCCGGTTTCCCTCAAGCGTTGAGCCACCGCAGGAGTAATCAGGGTGCCATTGGTGGAGAGGGCGGTGCGGATGCCTCGCTCTTTAGCATAAGCAGCTAGTTCAAAAAAATCCTGGCGCATCAAGGGTTCACCGCCAGAAAAAAGCAGCACCGGAACCCGAAAAGAAGCCAATTCATCAATGAAACTTTTCGCTTCCCGTGTGGTCAGCTCATGAGGGTGGCTCTGGCTGTTGGCACTAGCATAACAATGAAGGCAGCGAAGGTTGCAGGCTCTGGTGATGTTCCAGACCACTACAGGACCGCGGCCATCTGCTGTCCCATGAATTTGGTGCCGGGAAGAAGGGCTGTAGCGCAACTCGTCGCCAAAATGATTTGTATTCCCAAGCAGCTTGCTAATGCTGATCACTTCTGGCTGTTCCTCCTACTCCTTTAGGACAAACCGCAACTAGAAAACCAAACTGGAAGCAACAAAATTACAAAGCCGGAATCAGAATCGTAAAAGTTCGAGGCTTAACCATAACTGTGCAAGCCACCCATCAAATAATTCACTCCGAAGAAGGTGAACAAAACCAGAACAAAGCCGAGTAAAACCACAATGGCTGAAATTCTGCCCTTCCAGTGGCGTTTTCTCCGAAAATGTAGATATAAAGCATAAACTATCCAGGTGAACAGAGACCAGGTCTCCTTCGGGTCCCAGCTCCAGTAGGACCCCCACGCCTGCTCGGCCCAGACAGCGCCGAAGACAATGGTGAGCGAGAGCATGGCGAAACCAAAAACGGTGATCCTGTAGACAAGTTCTTCCAGCTCCCTGCTGGCTTTCTCGTCCTTTCTAACTAGGGAGAACCCCGCAAGACCGGCCCCAGCAGCAAAAGCTGCATAGGCAAGGACAGCTGTCAGGACATGGACGGTAAGCCAGGCACTCCTCAAGGCCGGGGGAAGGAAGAAAACTTCTTTCTGGGAAGCCGGGAGAATGAAAACGGCCACCCCGAGGAAGAGAGCTGCCAGGGCAAGCACTGCTCCTCCTGGTGTGCTTCCGGCGCGCCGCAGGAGCACAAAAAAGCTTCCCGCTGTCGCCCAAGCGAAGCAGAGGAGGAATTCATAAGTGTTGGCAATCGGCAGTCTACCGCTTTCGAGCACACGCAGCCCAAGGGCGACTGTGTGACAAGCAAGGCCAACGGCAGCAAGCCAGAAAGCAACTCTCCTTCCCCGCTCACTCCCGAAGAAGCAGCATCCGGCGGCAAGGACATAGGTCAGGAAGGCAGCAACGAGTAGCACACCACCAAAAGGCATCAACTTCCTTCCTCCTCATCATGCTGAATTCGGGTCCTCCGGTAAAAGGTAGAGGACAAAATCATGAGGACACCACCAGCGAAGACAAGGCCTCCAGTGAGGACGAGCGGCTGACCCGGGTCAGTTTTCACAAGGAGCACCGCGACCGGACGCACACCAGTGAAAACCACGCTCACTCCTCCATCCAAGGCCACATCTTCTCCAGGCGCCGCTATCCCCACCCCGAGCCGCTCTTCCCCGCGGTAGACAGAGAAGAGCAACCTCGGGTTGTCGGGACGGACTCCCTTGGACTCCATGCCCCACTCCGGACTGAAGTTGGGGAGGTAGCGGTAGACCTTAAGGTGAAGTCCAGCTTCCTCAACTGGCAGGATGTCCCCTTCCTCTACCTCTACCTGCCGCACCCCACTGGCGCTTCTCACCTCTATCCGAACGCGCCAGCGGTAACTGTATTGGTAGAATTTCATCCCACGGTAGTAGAAGGGGTGGTTAACAGCAGCAACCCCCCGTATAGTGGTACTTCTGTCCTCAAGGGCAAGCCGCGCCGTGAACTGGGCCGGTGTGCCATCGGGGTGGTAAGAGATGGCAAAATCCTCAAGTCGTAACTTAAGGTCCTGGCCGGCGCGAAGGAAGCGCCCGAGGCTTACCTCTCCCCCCTCGGCAAGAGGAACTCGCGCCCTCTCACCCTTCGCCACTGTGATAAAGCCCCCAGCCAGCACGAAGAGCAGACCCGCGTGCAGAACGAAGACGCCTATCTGCTTCAGCCCGAAGCACCGCGTCCTCAAGTAGGTGCTCCCTCTCTTCAGGGTGCAGAGAAGAAGGTTCAGAAAGAGGGCGCTCAATAGTGTGGCGAACCAGGAAGAACGGTAGAAGTCTTCCTGGAAGGCGCTCCCAACGGCTGCGCTGAGCCCAATGATGACGACCAGAAACAGGCCAAACTGGAGGGACGCCAAAAAGTCATAGGAAAGCCGGAGCAAAGAAGGCACGACCCGCTCCGGCTTTCCACGGCCTAAAGCTCCGTTTGGGAAGTGCAGTTCCTTTTTACGCCCACGGCTCTTCATTGGCTGCTTCCTTACCAGCGATCCGTCCAAAGACAATACAGTCGGCCATGGCCACGCCGCCCAGACGCACTGCCCCGTGCGTCCCTCCCATTACTTCTCCTGCTGCATAGAGGCCTTTGATCGGTTCGAAGTCTTGGTTGAGCACCTGGGCTTTGGTGTTCGTCACCAGCCCGCCCATGCAGTGGTGCACCTTTGGCCACAGTCTGACCACATAGAAGGGCGGGGTGCCGAGGGGCTTGGCATCTTTACCGATCTTGCAGTTGAAGTCGTCGTCCTTGCCTTTCGCTACGAAGGAGTTCCAGCGGGCGATCTCGGCTAGGAAGGGCTGGAGCGGGATGTTGTAGGTCTTCGCCACCTCCTCGAGGGTGTTATACTTCTTAATTGCCCCGTTCTTAAGACCTGCCTCGAGCGTTGAAGGCACCACCTGCTTCTCGACTGCGTAGGAATCGGCGATATGGATCACCGGAACACCAATGAGGATGATGGCATCCGCCCGTTCTTTGCGGTTCCCGGTCTCGTTGACGAACCGCTTTCCTGTCTTGGGGTTAATGATCGGCCCATACCCGATGACGCGTTCAGAGAAGAGAGGCACATACCCAAACCCTTTCTCATCCGGGCTTGCCCAGGGGCCGAGCTGGATCCAGTCCATGTGAACGTCCATAGCACCGATCTTGAGGGCCTCCCGAAGGGCCTCCCCTGTGGCTCCAGGCTGGTTCGTGCTCTCAAATTCTTCGGTAAGGCGCGGGTCGTGAATTGTGCGCATCTTGACATCCTGCGAGAAGCCGCCGGATGCCAGCACCACTGCTTTCTTCGCCTTGATGAAGACTGGGGTGCCGCTCTTCTCGTCACCAAACTTGTAGCCGTCGCGCACCTCGATCCCAATAACCCTGCCTTCCTCGTTCTGGATGAAACGCACGAACTTGCGTCTCAGCTCAACATTGACCCCCAGCTCCTTTAGCTTCGCCAGCATCTTGTTCACGACCTCAGAACCAGAGGCGCTCTCTGTCTGGTGGGTCCTGGGCACAGAATGGCCACCGTGATAAGTAAGTCGGGCAAACTTAGCACCGAGGTAGTTGATTGCCCACTCGAGTGCGTCCTTGGACTGCTCACAAACGATGCGTGCCTTATCAACGTGGTTGAGGTAGAGTCCTGCCTTCAGCATGTCCTGCAGCATCAGCTCGGGCGAATCTTCCACACCCTGCTCCTTCTGCATCGCAGTTCCCGCGGCGGCGAAGTCCCCGCCGTTGATGATCGAGTTCCCGCCCGGGGTAGGCATCTTCTCGATCACCTTGACAGTCGCCCCAGCGTTTTTCGCCTCGATTGCCGCAGCCAGACCGGCAAACCCAGAACCGATGACAACTACGTCTGCCTCCTCGTTCCACTTGATGCCTTCAGTCGTCTTTGGCCCACATCCAGCAAGGGCAGTTACTCCGGCGACCGCAAGACCAGCAGTCGCTATGCCCTTCAAGAAGTCACGCCTTTTTATTTCCTTCTCGATCACCTTGATGATCCCCCCTAAAGCTATTTTCTCTACCTAGCTCCCAGCAAGCTCTGTCTTCCAGCTTTTATCCAGGTCCTTATACCAGGAGAAATCATGACATTGAGCGCAGTAAACCTCAGACTGGCGGTGCATTTTGTGGCAGAGGTGGCACTCAATCTCCCCCAGATGCGAGTCGTGGGGATTTGATTCCCCGAAGTCAGTGGCAGCAACCGCTTCAGCGAAGTCATCCTTGTGGCAGGAGAGGCATTCCTCCATGGAGAAATCCCGCTCCTTCAGGGGATTCTCGTAGTTCCCGGTGAGGTAGTTGATCCCTTCCCCAATCTTGGCGACAGTTGACTTGTGGTGGCAATCCAGGCAATCTACACCTGCTTCAGCGTGCTTGGCGGCGAGCAGGTCACCCCCTTTCCACGAGTTGTAGTAAGGCTCGATGATGTGGCAGGTAGCACAAAAGCTGGGCTTCTTGCTGGCCTGAAAGAGGACACCTCCTGCGACAGCAGCGACAACCACCAAGGCAGCAAGCACACCAAGCAGGACCTTCGGCCTAAAGAAAGCTTTTTTGCGAACTTCGTTTGTTTGTCCATTATGAGCTTCCATCGAAAGACTCTCTCCCTCCGTCTTCACAAGGCTTCCATGTTGTTGATTTTGTTCCTAAAGGCGCAAATTCCTTTGTTTTGCAGGACAAATCGAAAAGTGATATACTGTATGAAACGACAACATACGACAATTTACGCGGCACCGTCCCAGCTCTACTTTCGAGGCCGAACACACAAAAGACCCTCAAGGGGGGATCTCCCAGTGACAAAGGGCCAAAAGAGGATGAAGGACCTTCTCGTGGAATCGGTGCTCGAAGGGGAGGGCCTACACAAAGTCCTCACCTATCTCCAAGAAGCCACTGGAAGATACATCACCATCGCCGACTACAGGGGGAAGATCTATGCCCGCACCGGAGGGAATGTAGGTGCCTCCCCGGACGACCATTACCTTCCCTTGCCCTGCGCAGAAAGTGACGACCACCTCTTCTACGAACCCCAGACAAGAAGGCTCTTCTACTGCACAGGACACGGCAGGAAGAACGGCTACATTATCGTTGATG
>LDZS01002364.1_pt1 | contig 36574 bp, 38 predicted proteins | sample 615471 | NCBI WGS metagenome assembly LDZS01 (sample SAMN03408295, study PRJNA278302) | terrestrial metagenome | isolation source: oil reservoir sample K3 | place: USA: Alaska, North Slope, Kuparuk formation | collected 2013
GATCCGGGGCTGTTCGAGCTTCCGCCCGACGGTGCCGATCTCAGTGATGTATCGTGTCATCCAATCTTATGTAGGGGTAGTGACAAACAAGAATAAAGGCACGTGGGGAGAATTCTACAAGGCGGTTCGAGATGACGCTGCTCAAGTCAAGTACACCGAGGCTTGGTTGAGGGGTTTTCTTATGAGATCAGGGATCTGGGGTACGACTTCTTTTACGGGATAACGATCGGTGCCTTCCAGATGGTCGCCGGTACCCAGTACGCAGGCCGCCCAGACAATTTCAAAAAGCGCTTCGTACAACCTCAAGCCGTATGTGCTAGACATGTTCCATGTGTACCTCAAAGACCGGCCGCTGGAACGGTAGCCTCCAGCTGGGTAGCGAAGTAACCAGGGACCGAAGAGAGGGGCTGGCCGTTAAAGTACACCCGCACCTGGTGCACGGTGGGGAACTCCACCAGGGTCTTTTCTGTTTGCGCCAGGACCAGGGCCGCAAGTTCCGGGGAAAGTTCCCCGGCCTTCCCGGCAAGCCACACCTCGGCCACCCCGGAGGAGATGGAGAGGGAATAAAGCTCCATCCCCGCGGGCAGGGCGGACCAGTAGCCCCGGGCCCGCTCCCGCCAGGTGGGGCCGGAGAGGAGGAGCTCCAGGGCCTGGGCGCCCACTCCTTGGGTGCGAGGCACCCGACGGATGAGGGGGAAGGGGTTCCCCTCCGGGTCCAGGAAGTACACCTTGACCCAGGTGTAGGGGACGTCGGCGAACCTCACCTTGCGGGCGACAAGGACCCTGTCCTCCAACCCCGGGACCGGCAGGAAAAGCTCCAGGCGCCCTCGGGGGCTGGCCGGGAGGTCGTAGTAGAGGGCCAGGCTCGCCCTGCCTGCTGGGTCCGCCACGGCGGCGTCCTCGGCCAGCACCCGGCCGTAGGCGTCCAGGAGCCGCACCCCCACCTCCGCCCCCGGCGGAAGGTCGCCCACGCTCACCCGCAGGGGCAGGCCCACCTCCTCCCCCCGAGCCGGCGACAGAATGGCCGGCCGGGGCAGCGGGCCGCCCACCTCTGCCACTAGAAAAATCCCCACCCCCAGGAGGGCGGCGAGAAGCAGCCACGGCCAGGCGTCGCTCATTCCTGCTCCTCTGCCAATCGCGCCAGGTGACCCGCCAGGGCCTGCAGGTCCCGCTCCACCTGGTCGTACTTGCCCTGCGCGTTCCTCAGGTGGTTCCCCAACGTGCCGAAGTTCCGCTGCACCGCCTCCAGCTCATCGGCGAGCTGGTGGAGCTCCCCCAGCACCCGCTTCACGTCCTCGGCCAGGGAGAGCCCCTTAAGCCCCAACGCCACCGACTGCAGGTAGGCGTAGAAGGTGTTGGGGGAACAGGGGACCACCCGCCGCGACCAGGCGTAGGCCAAAAAGTCCTCGTCCACCCCCTCCTCGGGGGTCAGGAGCTCCAGGAACACCCCCTCGGCGGGCACGTACATGAGGGCGAAATCGCTCGTCCCCTCCCCGGGGCGGATGTACTTCTCGGCGATCTTGTCCACATGCCCCTTGGCGGCTTTGATCAACGCCCGTTTGTGTTTTTTTCGCTCTTCCGGGGTCTCAGCGGACACCAGGCGCTGGAAGCCCTCCAGGGGGAACTTGGCATCCACCGGCACCGTCATCCCGGAAAGGAAGATGGCCGCGTCCACCCGCTCCCCCTGTTTGAAGTTGTACTGGAGGGCGTAGGCATCCCGGGGGAGCACCTGTGAAAGGAGTTCGGAGAGGAGCCATTCCCCCAGCGCCCCCCTTGCCTTGGGGGCACGCAGGATGTCCTGGAGGCGGGAGATGTCCTGGGCGAGTTCGGCGATGCGGCGGGACGCCTGTTCCAGTGCCCCCAGCCGCTCCTTCACGTCGGCCACCACCCCCTGCACCCCCGAGAGGCGCTGGCCCAGGGTCCCCTCCTGCCTTTGGAGGAGCTCGGCGGTGGAGGAAAGCTGCCGCGTCACCTGGTCGGTGAGCCCGGAAAGCTGGGTGGAGAGGAGCTGGGAAAGCCGCCCCACTTCCTCGGACAGGGCACGGGTGGACTCCCGCAGGGCGGTTAGCTCCCCTGTCGGCCGGCTCCGCCGCCACAGGAGCAGGGCCAAGGCGGCCACTGCCGCCGCCAAGGCGATCAGGGCGATCCAAGCGCCGGTCATGCCACCCCCTGTAGGGCCAGGGCCCGCCTCAGGAACTTTCCCGTATACGAGCGGGGGTGATCGGCGATCTCCTCCGGCGGCCCCTCGGCGATCACCTCTCCCCCCTCCTCCCCGCCCTCGGGGCCCAGGTCGATGATCCAGTCAGCGGTCTTGATCACGTCCAGGTTGTGCTCGATCACCACTACCGTGTTCCCGGCGTCCACCAGCCGGTGCAGAACGTCGAGGAGCCTGCGGACATCCTCGGGGTGAAGGCCGGTGGTGGGCTCGTCCAAAACATATAGGGTCCTGCCGGTGGCCCGGCGGGAGAGCTCCCGGGCCAGCTTCACCCGCTGGGCCTCCCCCCCTGAAAGCTCGGTGGCCGGCTGCCCAAGCTTGATATACCCCAGCCCCACGTCATACAGGGTTTGGAGCTTATCCCGGATGGGGGGGATGGCGGAGAAGAAATGGAGCGCCTCCTCCACCGTCATGTCCAACACCTCGGCGATGTTTCTTCCCTTGTAGCGTATCTTCAAGGTCTCCTTGTTGTAGCGGGTCCCCTTGCACACGTCGCAGGGGACGTAGATGTCGGGGAGGAAATGCATCTCGATCTTCACCTTGCCCTGCCCCTGGCAGGCCTCGCAGCGACCGCCCCGCACGTTGAAGGAGAACCGCCCTGGCAGGTAGCCGCGCATCCTGGCCTCCGGGGTGGCGGCGAACACCTGGCGGATGGGGTCGAACGCCTTGGTGTAGGTGGCCGGGTTGGAGCGGGGGGTGCGGCCGATGGGGGACTGATCGATCTCGATCACCTTATCTATCTGCTCCCAGCCCTCGATGTCGTCGTGGGCCCCGGGTTTTCCGGCCGAGTACCCAAGTCGCCAGGCAAGGCCACGGTAGAGGACCTCCTCCACCAGGGTGGACTTGCCGGAGCCGGAAACCCCGGTTACGCAGACGAAAAGTCCCAAGGGGATGCGCACGTCGATGTTCTTGAGGTTGTGCTGGCGGGCCCCCTTCACCACGATCCACCGGTCCTTGGGCCGCCTGCGGGCCCTGGGGACGGGGATCCTGCGCACCCCGGCCAGGTACTGCCCGGTTAGGGAGCGGGGGTTTTGGGCCACCTCCTCCGGGGTGCCGGTGGCCACCACGTACCCCCCGTGCACCCCAGCCCCGGGGCCCAGGTCCACTATGAAGTCGGCCTGGCGCATGGTCTCCTCGTCGTGCTCCACCACGATCACGGTGTTCCCCAGGTCCCTGAGGCGCTTTAAGGTGGAAAGCAGCCGCTGGTTATCTCGGGCGTGCAAGCCCACTGAGGGCTCGTCCAAAACGTAAAGAACCCCGGTGAGCTGGGCCCCGATCTGGGTGGCCAGGCGAATCCTCTGGGCTTCTCCCCCGGCCAGGGTGTTGGCCGACCGGTCCAGGGTCAGGTAGTCCAGGCCCACGTCCGAGAGGAAGGACAGGCGGGCCCGCACCTCCTTCAGGATCTGGTGGGCGATCATCTGTTCCCTTTCAGTAAGATCGAGTTTTTCAAAGAACTCCAGGGCTTCCCGCACCGACATGCGGGTCACTTCCCAGATATTCTTCCCTCCCACGGTAACGGCCAACGCCTCGGGCCTGAGGCGCGCCCCCTTGCAGGCCGGGCAGGGGAGGGCGGACATGTACTGGGCGATCTCCTGCCTGGCCTCTTCGCTTGCCGCCTCTCGATAGCTTTGTTCCAGGAAAGGGATAAGCCCCTCGTAGGGGCGGTGGTACACTCGGGTGCGGCCGTAGGTGGTGGTGTAGGTGAAGGTAATCAGCTCTCCCCCGGTCCCGTAGAGGAGGACCTCCAGCTTCTTTTCGGGGAGTTTCCCTAAGGGGATGTGGGGGTCGATATCGTAGGCGCGGCATACCCCGTCCAACACCGCCCACAGCCAACGGGATTTGGAGTTCGCCCAGGGGATGAGCCCTCCATCCCGCAGGGACTTCCTCCGGTCCACCACGAGATCCGGGTCCACCACCATCTGAACGCCCAGGCCATCGCATTCCGGGCAGGCCCCGTAAGGCGAATTGAACGAGAAAAGCCTTGGCTCCAGCTCCTCGATGGAAACCCCGCACACCGGGCAGGCGAAGTGCTCGGAGAAGAGGTGCTCCTCCCCCCCCATGATCTCCACGATCACCAACCCCCCGCCGTGCTTGAGGGCGGTCTCCACCGAGTCGGCGATACGGGGACGTTTTCCTGGCGCCACCTTGATCCTGTCCACCACGATCTCGATGGTGTGCTTCTTGTTTTTGTCCAGCTGGATTTCCTCGTACAGGGTGCGAAGCACCCCGTCCACCCGCACCCTGACGAACCCTTCCCTCTTGAGTTCCTCGAACACGTGCTTGTATTCGCCCTTGCGGCCCCGGACCACCGGGGCCATGATCTGGACGGCCGTCCCCTCGGGGAGGGAACACACCTGGTCGATGATCTGCTGGGCGGTCTGTCTTTCTATGGGCCGGCCACACCTGGGACAGTGGGGCTTTCCGATGCGGGCAAATAGGAGCCGTAGGTAGTCGTAGATCTCGGTCACGGTGCCCACGGTGGAGCGGGGGTTGTGGGAGCGGGCCTTCTGGTCAATGGATATGGCAGGGGAAAGGCCTTCTATGAAGTCAACGTCCGGCTTTTCCATCAGGCCCAGAAACTGGCGGGCGTAGGCGGAAAGCGACTCCACGTACCGCCTTTGGCCCTCGGCGTAGATGGTGTCGAAGGCAAGGGAACTCTTCCCCGACCCGGAGATCCCGGTGATGACCACGAGCTTGTTCCTGGGGATCTCCAGGTCGATGTCCTTGAGGTTGTGTTCGCGGGCGCCCCGAACTATCAGCTTCTCCATAATGTAAAACGATCTTCCACCCCTCATTCGGGCAGCATAACCCTACCGGAATCATACCCCCCTAGCCCCCCTGGGGCCAGCTCCCCCCGGGGGGACGAAAAAGGCGGGGCCTTAAGGCCCCGCCCTGAGGCCTTTCGAAAAAAGCGGGGGTTTTAAAGGCGCCCCCCCATGGTAAGGGTGAGGATGGCCTTCTGGGTGTGGAGCCGGTTCTCCGCCTGGTCGTACATCCAGGAGAGCTCCGGGTCGTCGCACAGCTCCGGATCCGCCTCGTGCCCCCGGTCGATGGGCATGACGTGCATGAGATAGCCGGGCCTGGCTAGTTCCCGCTGTCTTTTACGGGTGTACTTCCAGTCCTTGAACCGCTCGGCATTCTTGATCTCGGCCTCTTTTCCGATCTCGTAGCGGCGCAGGCTCATCCAGCCCCGCGGGAACACCACCACCGCCCCCTTCAGGGCGTCGTCGAGCTCGTTTGTCACCTCGAACTTCCCCCCGGACTCCTCGGCGTATTTCTTGGCGAGGGCCAGGGCCTCGGAATCGAGCTCGTATCCTTTGGGATGGGCCACCACTACCTCCATCCCATAACGGGCGGCGATAATCATCTCCTCCTGCACCGAGCCCAGGGACCTGGCCCAGGGGGAGTACGCCCACATGATGGTGTACTTCACGCCCTTGAGATCCCGGCCCAACTTTTCCTGAAGCGTGAAGACGTCCGTAATCCCCTGGCAAGGGTGCCAGATGTTGGAGGCCATGTTGATCACGGGGATCTCGGTGTGCTCGGCGAACTTGTACATGATCTCGGTGTCCTCGCCGTAACGGGACACCTTGTCCTCGAGGAGCCGGATCCCGATCCCATGGGCATAGCGGGCCATGACCTTGGCCGTGTCCTTGATGCTCTCCCCCGCCCCGGGCCTGTCCTCCAGTGAAAGCCGTAACGTGGAGGCATCCACGAACTGGGCATGCCCCCCGAGCTGGGTCATGGCCGACTCGAAGGACAGCCGGGTGCGGGTGGAGGTATTGAAAAACAGCATCAGGAACGTCTTGTCCTTGAGGGTGTGGGTGGGGATGCCCGAGTAATACATGCCCTTGAGCTCCTCACTGACCTTGAGGACGATGTCGAGCTCCTCCCTCGTCCAATCCTTGGTGCTTATCAGGTCCTTTCCAGCTAGATCAAACCAGCTCACTTTTTCCTCCTTCCTAAATTCCGTGACTGGTGACGCGTAACGGGTGACAGGGCACAGATTCGCCCGTCACCCGTCACTTGTCACGCGTCACAGAAGTAATGCCAAAAGGCCCTTTTGGGCGTGGAGGCGGTTTGCGGCCTCCTCGATGATTACGGAAGCTTCCCCGTCGATGACCTCGTCGGTGACCTCCATGCCCCGGTCGGCGGGAAGGCAGTGCATGTAGATGGCGCCGTTGGTGAGCTCCATCTTCTTTTTGTCGCAGATCCAGTGCCGGTTGGCCTCGAAGATGGCCTTGGCCTTCTCCGGGTCCATGGGGGTCTTCCCGTCGGTGGGCTGGGCGGTCCAGGACTTGGGGTAGACGACATCCGCGTCTTTGAAGGCCTCGTCCATGTCGTGCACGATCTTGAAGGAGCCCCCGTACCTCTTTGCGTTCTTCTCCACCGCCGAGAGGATCTCCGGGTCGAGGTCGAGCCCCTTGGGGTGGGCGAGGGTGATGTCCATCCCGAAGTAGGAGGCGGAGATGATGGCCGACTGGGGCACCGCCAAGGGTTTTTCAACGGAGCCAGAATAGGCCCAGGACATGACGAACTTCTTGCCCTTCAGGTCCCCTAGCTTCTCCATCATGGTCATGACATCCGCCAGGGCCTGGCAGGGGTGGTATTTGTCGTCCTCCATGTTGATCACCGGGACCCTGGACCAGCGGGCGAACTCCCGCACGATGAGGTCCCCCTTGCCGTACAGCCACCCCGTGTGCTTCCCGTAGATGCGGATGGCGATCCCGTGCCCCATCTCAGCAAGCACCCTGGCCACGTCGGAGATCCGCTCGGTGGAGTAGGCCTTCTCCTCTCCGGGCAGGGCCGGGGTATAAACCGCCCCGGGCTGGAGGAAGTGGGCATGCCCCCCGAGCTGGGTCATCCCGGCCTCAAACGAGTTCCGCGTCCTGAGGGAGGTGTTGTAAAAGAGCATAAACAGGGTCTTGTCCTGGAGCACGTGATGGGGCTCCCCCCGGATCCACTTTCGCTTGAGGTCAAACGCCGTGTCCAGGATGGTCTCGATGTCCTCCCGATCGAAATCGAGCCAAGTGATGAAGTCCCTACCCCTGAGATCTGTGCTCGCCACTTCTACCTCCTTTCAACTTCCGTGACGGGTGACGCGTAACAAAGTTCAAAAACCCGTCACGCGTCACCGGTTACGCGTTACGGACTACTTGGGTTCCGGCTTCGCCGGCCAACGCGGCCCTCGCCTGATCTAGCGAGGCGATCACCGCCCGCTCCCCACCTGCCTCCACAAACCGCACTGCGGCCCGCACCTTGGGCTCCATGGAGCCCTTGGCGAAGTGCCCTTCGGCCAGGTACCTCTTGGCCTCCTCGGCCGTCATCCGGTCGATGGGCCGCTCGTTTGGCTTTCCGTAGTTGAGCTTCACCTTGTCCACATCGGTCAAGATCAGGAACACGTCAGCCCCCACGTCCTCGGCCAAACGCTCGCCAGCGAGGTCTTTATCGATCACCGCCTCCACGCCCCTTAGCCCCCCATTCTCCTTGATCACCGGGATCCCGCCGCCACCGGAGGCGATCACGATGGCCCGGTTCTCGACCAGGATCCGGATGAAATCCCGCTCCACGATCGCCTTGGGGTCAGGGGAGGGGACTACCCGCCGCCAGCCCCGTCCTGCGTCCTCCACCACGTGCCAGCCCTTCTCGGCCCGCAGGCGGTGTGCCTCCTCCTCGGAGTAAAACGGTCCCACGGGCTTGGTGGGGTTCTGGAAGGCGGGGTCGGTCTTATCCACAAGGACCTGGGTGACCACGGTGGCGATGGGGATGTCGCCCCGGCCTTTTTCGGTGAGGATGTTCTTTAAAGACTGCTGGATCATGTAGCCGATGAGGCCCTGGGACTCGGCCCCGCACACGTCCATGGGCATGGGGGGGACCACCTCCTTAGCTGCATCCTGCTGGAGGAGGATGTTCCCCACCTGGGGGCCGTTCCCGTGGGTGATCACGATCCGCCACTCGCCGGAGAGGACCATCTCGGCGAGCTGCTCGGCGGTGTGGTAGACGTTTTCGAGCTGCTCCTCGAACGTCCCCCTCTGCCCCCGCTGGAGGATGGCGTTTCCCCCCAGCGCCACCACCACCGTCTTCTTCTCCATGTCAACTCCCTCCTTTGGCCACGCTATCAACCTCACCACGCATAACTAAGGAACGTACGTTAATAATCAAGAAACGGCGGTTCAACTGTTTCGTTTTTAGTATCATCGTCTTGAACCAATTTCCACATACGGACCCAGTGACGGCGCATGGCCTCGGCGGCCAGCTTGGGGTCGCCGGCCTGGATGGCCTTGAGGATCTCACCGTGGAGCTCGGCTACGCTCGTGATGCCGCGTTCGTCCTTGAAGTAGTACTTGCGGGTGAACTCCCGATAAAGGTGCTGGTCCATGGTGTTGATCAGAGGGAGGAGGGCTGAGGCGAGGAGGTCGTTCCCCGCCGCCTCCACCAATGCTAGGTGGAACTCCTTGTCGGCGTCGAAGTACTGATCGAAGCCCTCCCGGTGGGCAAGGCTCAGCATGCGGTGGAAGATGTCGTGCAGGGCTTGGATGTCCTCCTCGGTCCTTTTCACCGCGGCGGCCGCGGCCACCGGCGGCTCCAAGAGCCCCCGGGCCTCCATGATCTCAAGGCAACTTGCCTCGTTCTCAAGGAGCACCAGGGCCTCCCTCACTATGGAGTCGGTGGGGTTGGCGACGAAGTTGCCGATCCCGGGACGGGACTCTATAACCCCCACGGCAGCCAACGCGGCCAGGGCCTCCCTGACCGTGGGCCGGCTCACCCCCATCATCTGGGCAAGCTCGGACTCCGAGGGCAACCGCCCCCCCACGGGAAACGTCCCCACCTTTATCGCCTGCAGGAGCTGCTGGGCGACCACGGTGGACGCCTTCGCCGGCCGAACCTTCTCAAACCTCATCCCTAAAGGCAAGTTGTCAACCTGCCTGACAGCATGATAGCATTACAGGGATGGGAGGTCAACCAAAGGAGGATGATGTGATCGACCTTAGGGTGGATGAACGGCAGCTGGAGCGGACGGCAAGGAGGGCCCGGGAACGCGGGATCATCGTGCCCACCTTCAAACAGATGCGGGAGCCGGATAGGTACGTGCCCGAGAAGATAAAAAGGCGCCTTGGGGAGATCGGCCTGTGGGACCTGCACCCGCTTAACCTCTTCCGCATCACCTGGAAGAACGAACCGGTCCCAAAAGGGGGCCTCTATGGCGGGGTCAACTACCTGGAGCTCCCGGAGGCCCTCACCGGGGTCCCGGCCAGGATCTTCGCCCTGGTGGGAAAATGGTTCCCCACCGGCTCCCACAAGGTGGGAGCCACCTTCGGGTGCCTGGCCCCGCGCCTTGTGACCGGCCAGTTCGACCCCACCTTCCACAAGGCCGTCTGGCCCTCAACCGGGAACTACTGCCGCGGGGGGGCGTACGTTGCCAATCTTCTTGCCTGCGAATCCATCGCCATCCTCCCGGAGGAGATGTCCCGGGAACGCTTCGAATGGCTCTCCAAGGTGGCCGGGGAGGTGATCGCCACCCCAGGCTGCGAATCCAACGTCTGGGAGATCTTTCAGAAGTGTAAAGAGCTAGAGGCTACCCGCGATAACGTAATGATCTTTAACCAGTTCGACGAGTTCGGGAACCACCTGTGGCACTACGCGGTCACCGGCCCGGCCATGGAGGAGGTCCTCCGGACCGAGCTCGCCGAGGGCCAGCGCCTAGCCGGCCTGTTCCTCACCTCCGGCTCCTCCGGCACCCTTGGCTGCGCCGACTACATCAAGGAAAGGTTCCCCCAGGCCAAGCTCGCCGTGGGGGAGGCCTGGGAGTGCCCCACCCTCCTCCTAAACGGCTTCGGCGGCCACCGCATCGAGGGGATCGGCGACAAGCACGTCCCCTGGATCCACAACGTCAGGAACACCGACCTTGTGGTCGACATCGATGATGAGTTCCCCATGCGGCTCATCCGCCTTTTCAACGAGCCGGCCGGCCAGGAATTTCTCGTCAGTCAAGGGGTCCCAGAACCCTTGGTGGAAAAGCTCCCTTGGCTTGGGATCTCCTCGGCGGCCAACCTCATCGGAGCCATCAAGCTCGCCAAGTACTACGAGCTTACCTCCCGTGATGCCGTCCTCACCGTTTTCACCGACTCCATGGAGCTTTATGGCTCCCGGATCCAGGAGCTGAGGGAGAAGTATGGGCCCTACGAGGCCCGCCAAGCGGCCATCGACTACGAGCGGTTTCTCCTGGGGATCACCACCGACAGGTTGCAGGAGCTCACCTACTGGGACCGAAGGCGGATCCACAACCTAAAGTACTACACTTGGGTGGAGCAGATGGGGAGGTCCGCGGAGGAGCTCCTTGCGCAGTGGTATGAGTGGCCCGACTACTGGGACAGGATCCACTCCCAGGTTGGTGAGATCGACGTCCTGATCGAGGAGTTCAACCGCCGCACCGGCCTCCTTGAGACCTTGTGAAATGGGAAGCTAGACGGGCTATATTTCCCTTAGTAATGGAAGCCGAACTGTTTTCGCGGATCGCCGAGCTCCTGGAAAAGGGGGAGCCTTGCGTTTTGGTGACCCAGGTGGCGGTGGAGGGGCCGGCCCCAAGGGAGGCGGGGGCGAGGATGCTGGTCTTCCCGGACGGCCACATCGAGGGCACCATCGGGGGCGGGGCCCTGGAGCACCGGGCCATCCAGGAGGCCGGAAGGCTCCTCTCCCAGGGCGGGCGCACCCACCTTGCCACCTACGAGCTTGTGGACCTGGGCATGCTGTGCGGGGGGAGGGCGACCCTGTTCTACGAGGTCCTCGCCCCCAAGGTCACCCTGGCCGTCTTCGGGGCCGGCCACGTGGGGAGCACCCTGGCCCGCCTGGCCCGGGAGGCCACGCCCTTCAAGGTGGAGCTCTACGACGACCGCGAGGAGCGCTGCCGGGAGGAGCTCGCCCCCGGGCTCGTGGCCCGGCACCTCCCGGGCTTTGAGACACTCCCAGAGCTCCCGGCCCGGTGCTACGTCGTGGTCTGCACGGACTCCCATGCCACCGATTTCAAGGTGGTGGAAAGGATCCTGCGAGGTGATTCGCCCCCGCCGTTCTTGGGGATGCTGGGCTCCCGGGTCAAGGCGCAGGAGGTCAAAAGGCGCCTGACGGCCCTGGGGATCCCGGAGGAGAGGGTGGAGAGGTTGAGGTCTCCGGTGGGGCTCCCCATCGGTGGGAAATCCCCAGGGGAGATCGCCATCTCCATCCTCTCCGAGCTCCTTGCCTTCCATCATGGACGGCTGAACGAGGTCAAGGAGCGGCTCGGAGAAGGCGGTTAGCCCACTTGGAAGAGGCGTTAGCCTATCTGGGAAAACTCCTCCAAGGCAAGGCCGGGGCGCTGATCATCACCGGCCCCATCGGGTCCGGAAAGACGCGGGCCGCAACCTGGCTTTCCGCCCGCCTGCGTTCTTATGGCGCCAGGGTCGGGGGGGTGATCTCCCCGAGGGTGCTGGAGGGCGGCGTTACGGTAGGGTATCGGGTACGCGATGTCTCAACCGGCGAGCAGCGGCCCCTTTGTTCCGTCTCCCCCCCAGGGATGAGGTTCGGCGGCTACTACTTTTCCCCAGAGGGGATCGCGTTTGCCAACCGCGCCCTCAGCAAGGCGACAGCCGAGGTGCAAATTGTAGTGATCGATGAAGTTGGGCCGTTGGAGCTCTCAGGAGGGGGGTTTGCGCCCGGGGTGCTGGCTGTACGCCGGGCCGGGCTCCCCCTTATCCTCTCCGTGCGCCCCAGCCTAATCGACCGGGTCTCCCGCTGGCTAGGGCTTCCTGGGGACGCCCCTATCGTCCGGCTCACCCCCTAGTCAGGGGGGCTCTCCCAGGCTATCCTGTGCACATCAACCTCAGGAGGTCGCCATGGAAAAAGAGGCGGAGGCCAGGCTGTGGGAGATCGTAGACGAGGCGGAGGTTTCACTGGTCATCACCCAGGGAGAACAGGGGTTCCCTCACTGTCGTCCCATGACCCTGCTGGGATATGAGGAGGAGGGGACCCTCTGGTTCGCCACCAGCCGCTCGTCGCGGAAGGTTTCCGAAATCAGCCGGGATGCCAAGGTTACGGTGTGCTTCCTCTCCTTTGAGGGGGGAGCCCATGCACAGCTTTTCGGCCGAGCAGAGGTGGTGGAGGAACCCGAGCTGAAGGCGGAGTTCTGGACGGAGGAGTGGGAGGAATACTGGGAGGGCCCTGACGACCCCGACTACGTCCTCCTCGAGATCAGGGTGGAAAGGGCCGAGTACTATCTGATAGAGGAGGACGAGCTTTGGGTTATCGAGTTTTCCTGAAAGCTCGGTTGGGGGATGGAAAGGTGGGTCCTTCATGTGGACATGGACGCCTTCTACGCGTCCGTGGAGCAGCTGGATAACCCCTCCCTTAAGGGAAGGCCCGTGATCGTGGGGGGGCTTGGCCCCCGGGGGGTGGTGGCCACCGCCTCCTACCAGGCCCGGGCCTACGGGGTGCATTCCGCCATGCCCATGGCCAGGGCCCGCAGGCTATGCCCCCACGGGGTGTTCCTCCCCCCCAGGTTCGCCCGCTACCAGGAGCTCTCCTCCCGGATCCAGGCCATCCTCCGGGAGTACACCCCGCTTGTGGAACCAATTTCCCTGGACGAAGCCTTCCTCGACCTCACCGGGACCCAGCGGGCCCGCGGCAGCCCGGAACAGGTGGCAAGGGAGATACACACCCGCATCCCCAGGGAGGTGGGGCTCCCCTGCTCTGTGGGCCTGGGCCCAAGCAAGCTTTTGGCCAAGCTCGCCTCCGACTCCGCCAAGCCGGGTGGGCTCAGGGTCATCAAGCCCGAGGATGTCATCGCCTTCATGTCCCCCCTTCCGGTGGAGAGGTTGTGGGGGATCGGCCCCAAGACCGCCCAGCGGCTGACCCAGCAGGGCATCCGCACGGTCCAAGACCTGAGGGGGGTTGATGTGGCGCTGCTTTCGTCCTGGTTCGGCCCGAAGGTCGGGACGCACCTGTGGCGGCTTGCCCGGGGGCTGGACGATTCCCCGGTGATCCCGGTGAGGGAGGCCAAGAGCTTTTCCCAGGAGGTCACCTACCCGGAGGACCTGTACGATCAAGAGGTGATCCGAGCCGAGGTCCGGCGCCTGGCGCACATGGTAGCGGGGCGCCTGAAGGAGGAGGGCTTTCTGGCCCGGGTGGTGCGGATCAAGGTCCGCTGGGAGGACTTCGTCACCAACACCCGCCAGCTGCGGCTGCCGGAGGCCACCGACAACGTGGTCCTGCTTTCCGAGGCGGCCGTGGAGCTCCTTTCCCGGCTGGAGACGGGGAGGGGGGTGAGGTTGGTGGGGGTGGGGGTGGCCGGCCTTGTGCCCGCGAGCTTCCGGCCGCTGCATCTTTTCCTGGACGAGCGGCTTTCCGAGGCGGCCTGGAGGCTGCGGGCCAGGTTCGGGGAGGCTGCCCTGATGTGGGGGTGGGGCCCTAGTCCCCCAGGGAAAGGCTCAGCTCCAGGGAGGCCTCCTCAAGCCCCCGGCGGGTAAGCTGGGCGGCCAGTTTGAACTGGAGTGCGGAAAGCTGCCCCGCCAGGGAGGCCGTCCCGCTCCAGCTCCCCCAAGCCGTCCGGAGTCGAAGGGTGAGCTGCCAGGGCTCCTCCCCCAGCTGGAGCAGGGCCATCCCGGAGCCCCGGGGGTAGAGGGTTAGGAAGAAGCTCCCGGAGAGCCCATCCTCGCTTGCCCCCAGCTCCAGGGCGGAGGAGGCCAGGGAGGTGCCCAGGAGGTACAGGTGCAGGGCCGTCCAGCCGTCGTCGTCAAGTCCCAGGTCCAGTTGGACGGTGGGGGTGCCCCCGGTTAAGGGGGCTTCCCCCCGGATGCTCCCCCAGAAGGGGGTTTTTTCCCCGCGCACGGCCGCCCAAGCGGCGGCCAGGGGCATCCGGGCGGAGAGCACGGCTGCCAGGCTCGCCCGCAGGCCCAGGTTCCCCTCCAGCTCCCAGGCCCCGAGGCTTGCTGACGGGGTGAGCTCCCCGGCCGCGGAGACGTCCAGCCTCCCGGTGCCCAGGAGCTTCGTGGTCCCGCTCAGGGAGAAGTGTTCCTGTTCCAGCGTCGCCCCCAGGTAAAGGAGCCTTCCCCGCACCGGGAACAGGTCCAGCTCCCCCCGGCCGGTGAGGGAAACGGCCCCCAGCTCCCAGGACAGGGCCAGCCAACCCAGCCCGGAGGTCCCCTCTTCCCAGCTGATCCGGGCCCCCAACTCCCCGCCGCACAGCCCCAGCCCCAGGGCCCACAGACCTAGCGCCAACCCCAGGGCCTTCCTCAAGGGCCCTTCCCTTCCAAGGCGGCCGCCACGGCGGCCACGGACCTCTTCACCGCCGGGGTGCGAAACGGGACCGCAGCCCCATCCAGTTTCACCAGCCATCCCCCCCACCCCTTTTCCAGGGCGATCAGGTAATGCTGCTCGAAGCCCTCGTCGGTGGAAAACGCCCGCGCCAAGGCCCGTTCACCCCCCGGCGAAAGGAAGACCTCCTTTATCATAAACGCCCCCCCGGGCCAGGATTCCTTGAGCCCCGCCAGGGAAAGGAGGGCCTCTCGGCTTACCTCAACGTTCACCCGAGCATGTGGCATGTCCCCCTCCGCTATCCGCTCCACCGAGCCCGGGAGGCGAAGCTCGGCCCACACCCGAAAGATCTTCCGGCCCTGCCCCAGCCATTTTCGCTCGTAGCGCGTGCCCGGGCCCTTCCCCTCCAGGGCCCAAGGCCCCCGGACGAGGAACCTCCCCTCGGCCTCAAGGGCTTCCCTCGCCTGGTAAGCGTACCACTGGGCGTCCGTATTGAGCTCAAAGCCCCCGCCTATTTCAAGCACGGCTGCCAGGGTACGGGCAAAGTCAGGGGTTATCAGCCTGCGCCGGGCATGCCGGGCCTTAGGCCATGGACAGGGGAAGTGCACGTACACCTGGGTCAGGGAACGGTCGGGGAAAAGCTCCCTTAAGGCGAACCGGCCGTCCACCCGGGCCAACCGCACGTTCGCCAGGCCCTCCCTTGCCAGGCGGCTGGCGGCCTTGGCGATGCAGGTTAGGCTGAGCTCAAAGCCCAAAAGGTCCCAATCGGGGTGTTGTCGAGCGGCCTGGACCAGGAACTCCCCGTTCCCAAAGCCGATCTCCACGGCTAGCGGGGCGCGGCGGCCGAACACGCCCTCCCACCGTCCGGGGAGCGTCGTCCACCGGCGGGGCTCGATGAGGTACCGGACCAGTTCCATGGTCATGTCCCAAGCTTAGATTATGGCGGCCCCGGGCTCAGCCCGGGGTAAAATGGCTGGCCATGGACAGGGTACCTGAGGGGCTGGTGAGGCTGGCCCGGGAGCTGATAGCGTTTCCCACCACCGCGGGGAGGGAAGGGCTGTGTTTGGAGTACCTTTCGGAAAAGCTCTCCCGGGCCGGCCTGCAGGTGGCCACTCAGCCGGTCCCGGGGGCGGGGGAGAACCTGGTTGCCTCCCGGGGGGAGGGGGGGCCGTGGATCGTGAGTCACCTTGATGTCTTCCCCCCGTACGAGCACCCCCGTCCCTTTTCCCCCAGGGTGGAGGGGGGGAAGCTCATCGGCCGGGGGGCAGTGGACACCAAGGGGCAGATCGCCGCCCTTCTCTGGGCCCTGGCCAGGACCGAGGGGCCGGTGCAGGTAGCCCTGGTGGTGGATGAGGAGCAGCTGGGCCGGGGTTCGGAGGCCCTGGAGGTGCCCCCCGGGGTCTGCGGGGCAGTGGTGCTCGAGCCCACCGGGCTCAGGATAGCCCCGGCGGAGGCCGGTTCCATAGGGCTTTCCGTGCTCGTAGCCGGGAAGGCAGCCCACGGGACCATGCCCTGGCGCGGGAGTTCCGCCATCGACCTCGCCTTCGCCCTCTACGAACGGCTCCTCTCCCTCCCCCTCATGCGGCATAGCCATCCCCTGTTCGAGCGGGGGGCCTGGGTGAACCTGGGGCGCATCCAGGGGGGGTACGACACCATGGTGGTGCCCACCCGCTGCGAACTGGAGCTGGACGTGGGGTTCGCCCCCGGGCTCTCGGCCGCCCGGGTGGTCGAGGAGGTACATGCGGCCCTGGCCGAGGCGGAAGCCCTCCAGGTGACCGACGTCTGGGACCCCTGGGAAACCCCCTCGGATGCCGGGATCGTTAAACTCCTGGAGCGGGCAGTGCAGGCGGTTGGGCTTCCGGTCGGGCATTGGGGCATGCCCTCTTGGACCGACGGGGCGAACCTGGTGAGGAAGGGGGTTCCCACGGTGGTTTTCGGGGCTGGGGAGCTGGCCGTGGCACATACCTTTCACGAAGCCCTACCCCTCTCGGGGCTTCACGGGCTGGCCCGGGTCCTGATCGAGCTCATCGGGGGCCGGCCAGGGGACGACACATCCTGATCCATTCGCCCCACCGGCCCTCCTCCTTGAAACCCAGTTTTCGGTACCAGGCCCTGGCCTGGACGTTCCCCTCCCCCACCCACAGCGAGGCCACCTCCCGCCCCCGGGCCCGGCCGAGCCGAAACGCTTCCTCCATCAGGGCCCGGCCGATCCCCCTCCCCCGGAATTCCGGGGCCACCACCACCTCGTGGATCTCCAGCACCTTCCTTTGCCTTGCCCGCCAGTCCGGATCACAGGCCAGGAACCCCACCACCCGGCCGGAGACCTCCGCCACCAGGAACCCCTCAGGGGAGTTGTAGTGAAGCCATCTCAGGTAGCCAATCCCCTCTTCCTCGGTGGACTCCCCATACCGCTCAAGCCCCTGGTAGGCCCGCATGTAAAGCGGCAGGAGCCCCGGGAGCTCCTCGGCCCGCACCCTGCGTACCCGAACCTCCATGGGCTTTATGGTAAATGGGCCGGCCTCACAAGGCGAGCAGGCCCAGCACGATCCCCACGCTGGCCAGGATCAGGCTCAAGAGGGCCCGATCCAGGGTGAGCCCGGGGAGCCGGGGATGGGCCCTCCTCGCCAAGAGGAAGGCGATCAGCCCCAGGCCCAGACAAAGGCCGCTTTGTCCCCAAAGCTCGGGGTCGAAAAGAAGTGGGTATGAGAAAAACCCCCAAAAGGAGAAGGAGGCCAGGGCCAGGAAGAGGGGGATTTCCCCTGTGGGGGAAGGTCCGTTTCCCCGGGGGCGGAGGAGGGGGATGAGCTTGGAGAAAGAGGCCACGGTCCCGACCCCCAGGGCGAACACCAGCCATTTCCCCCAGGGCGGGAGGTCGGCGCAAAGGAGGCCCTTGGCCACGAACCCGGCCAGGGGCGGGAGCCCGGCGATGGACCACGTCCCCAAGGCAAGCCCCATGGCCGGCCCCCAGGGGAGGCGCCCCCCAAGCTCCGCAATCTGCCGCGAGCCGGCCTCTTGGATCGCCTTTCCAGCGGAAAGGAAGAGGAGGGCCTTGAAAAGCCCATGGGCCAGGGCGTAGAGGAGGCCCCCCAGGGGCGCCCCCAGGCCGAACCCCAGGAGCACGTACCCGAGCTGGGACATGGTGCTAAAGGCAAGGAAGTACTTGAGGTCCTGCTCCCACAGGGCGTAAAGGAGGCCGCCGAACCCGGTCAGGGCCCCCAGGGCGACGAGCACCGGCCCGGCGGAGAATGCCTCCCCCAGGCGGACGAGGGCCACGATCCCCATCTTCACCACTAGACCGGAAAGGATAGCGGAGACGGAGTGGGGGGCGCGGCCATGGGCCCGGGGAAGCCACAGCCCCAGGAGGAAAACACCGCCCTTCACCGCCGCCCCGGAAAGGAGCAACCCCGCCCCGATGGAGACCACCGGATCCCCTAAGCGCCCGATCTCGCTCAAGGCCAGGGTGCCCAGCCGCCCGTATACAAGGCCTAGCCCAAAGAGGTAAAGGATCATCCCCACCGTGGTGAGGATTAGGTACTGCAGGCTGGCCCAGATGGAGGCCGAGCGGCCCTCATAGCCCACAAGGAGGAAGGAGAGAAGCGAAGTCAGCTCCAAGCACACGTAGAGGTTGAACAGGTCTCGGGAGATGACCAGGGCCAGGGTGGTCCCAACAAGCAGGGTCAAAAGCGGGTGAAAGGCCCCCTTGCGCCGGCGCTCCTCCCACAAGATCGCCGCGTGTAGGACCAGGGCTAGGCACCAAAACCCAAGGGCCACCGTATCCCCGATCAGGCGGATCCCCCACGGCCCCGGGCCCAGGGCCGACTCGGAAAAGCCGGGGGCCCAGATGATCAACGCCCCCGCCCCCACCGCCCAGGCAAGGGCCCCCGTAAGCCAGCCCCGCCCCAGAAAGCCCAGCACCCCCAGGGCGAGGTACCCCGCCACCCCGAAAAGGGCCGCGCTCATTCCTCCTCTTTCTCCAGGCGCCTCACATCCTGGCTATGGCGGTGCTCGGTCAGGAAGATCACGTAAACCAGGGCCAGGGCCAAGGTGGCGAAGTGGATCACTATCGCGGTGAGGACCAGCGCCTGGGGAAGGGGATCGGCCGCGGGTGGCGGCTCCAGCCCCAGGATGGGCACGCCGGGCCCGGCCCGCCGGGCCATCGCCACCAGGAACAGGCTCGCCCCCCCGGAGGCCACGTTCAGCGCAAGCAGCTTGAAGATCAGCTCCCGGCGCACGATCAGGGTGAAAAGCCCAAGCCCGGCAAGGAGGACCGCAAGCACCATCCCGGTTTGAGCCTGCACTTACAGCTCCCCTCGGTGGGCGACGAACCGGTGCAGCACCACCCATGCCCCGATGGCCACCTCCAGGCCGACCAGGAGGTTTGCCGCCACAAACCAGGAGGGAGATTTCGTCCCGGCCCAGGCGATGGCCGTGCCCGTGCAGAGCAAGAGCGCCACCGCGGCGTACTCCAGCCTTTCCAAGGCCCCCTCGTGGACCCTCTGGGCCAGGCTTTCTGTGCCCTGGGCCAGGGCCAAGAGGAGGAGCCCCGAGCCCAGGATGGCCCCGGCCGGAAACCCCCCACCCGGCCCCAGGTGCCCGCTCGCCGCAAGGTACAGGGCGAACACCGCGATGGGCCCCCAGAGGAGCCGGGCCGCTTGGGAAAGGAGGTGCGACTCGGGGACCGGAGGAGCCCCTTGGGCCCTCCCCAGCGGCCGCAGGGCAATCCTCACCCCCACCATGGCCATGGCGAACACCAGCACCTCAAACAGGGTGTCCCACAGCCTCGCCCCCAGCACCACCGCCGCCACCGCGTTCCTGACCCCGTACATCCCGGCCATCGTCTCCAGTTCGGGGGCTTGTAAGCTTGGTGAAAGGTTGAGGGAGGAAAAGAGGAGCAGCCCCACAAGGCTCAGGGTTGCGGCCCCGGCAAGCCACCTCATGCCAGGTACCTCCGGATGAGCTCGGCCAGCTCCCCGCTTTTTTCCATCTCCCCCAACACCTCCTCCAGGGCGTGGGCGAGCTCCTCCTCCCCGGGAGCCACCACCAGGTGGAAGGATAGGTCCTCTTGTACCGGGGTCACCTCCGCCCCGCTGAGCCGGCCGGCAAGGTGCCAGTTCCGCAGGCGCAGGAGGTCAACGATCGCCCCCCCTATCCTGCCCTGGGCCAGCGCCTGGAGGAGCTCCTCGGGCCCGGGGAAGAGCTGCCCCCCCGCGGGCAGGTGATCCTCCCCTCGATCGCCCCGGATCGCCCCCACCCTCCCGGGGCCCGCCTTCACCAAAACCAGGCGCGTGGGCACCAAGGGGCGGGTTGGTAGCCCCTCGTCGGGCCGCGGGATCACCCCCCCGGCGGCCAGTTGTGCCTCCCCACTCCTGAGCAAGGGCGCGATCTCGGCACGGGATGTCCAGATGAGCTCCAGGTCCCGATGCAGGTGGCGGCCAAGGCGGGTGAGTATCTCCCATTCCAGCCCCTGTATCCTCTCGCCTTGCTGATAAAGGAGCGGGTAGGCCGGGGTGGCCACCACCACCAGCTTCCCGGTGCGTCGGATGGCGAGCAGGTACACGAAGGTGACCAGGCCGAACCCGATGGCCGCCTCGGTGAGGGCCACATCCGGGGCGGAAAGCAGGAAGAACACCCCGGCCAGCGCCAGGGAGTGCGCTCCCACCCCCACCACCCCCCACAGGAGCCTCCTTCTGGTGAGGGCGAAGGCGGCCAGGGCCAAGGTTAGACAGGAGGCCAGGATCAGGGGCACCTTCCCCCTCCCTTCGGCCGCAGCCCCCGCACGAAGGCCGCCTTGGCCACCGCATGGGTGGCGACCGGCCCGGTGAAAAGGAGGAACAAAAGCAACAGCACCCCTACCCAACCGGTCGTGCTCCAGTCCCGAACGAAGAGGCCGATGAGGAACAGGGCTGCCCCCCCGATGTCCCCCACCCCGGCCCCCTGCAGCCGCTCGTAGGGGCCCTGCAGCCTGAGGAAGGCCACCCCTCCCAGGAGGAGGAGAAGAAGCCCGCCTGCAAGCAGTGCCAGGGAGGTCACCTTTCCCCCCGTTCCCCGAACCTGGCCAGGAGCACGGTGCCCAAGAAACCCAGGGCGGCGTAGGCCAGGGCCACATCCAGGAGGAGCCCCCGCCCGGTGAAGCTGGCCTCACAGGCCAGGACCAGGGCCACGCGCACGTTCAAGGAGCTGGTGGCGGCCAGGCGGTCCCACAGGGTGGGGCCCTTCCAGAGCCTGAACAAGGGGAGGGCCGCGGTGACGAGCACCCCCACCTCCAGCCACCCCTTCAGCCCCATAGCTTAAGCAGCACCTCCTCCAAGGCCACCAGCCCGGGGATGGTGCCCCCCTCGGGGCGGCGGAGGCAGTGCACGTAAAGGAGCTCTCCCTCCATAAGGAGGGCGATGGTCCCCGGGGTGATGGTTATCGCCCACAGGAGGAAAAGCCTCCCCATCCCCGAGCGCAGGCGGACCGGCACGGCCACGATCCCCGGGGCCTCCCTCCCCCGGAGGACGACGAGCCCGGTGGAAAGGACGGCCAGCCCTACCCGCAGGGCCACCATCGCCAGGAAGGCGGCCCACAGGTCCAGCCGGTACCACACCCGAAAGGGGAGGTCAAGCGAAAGCCTGCCCAAACCTGCCAAAAGGGCAAACCCCAGCGGGAACAGGGCCCCGCTTGCCAACACCGGCCAGGACAGCTCCCGCCAAAGCACAAGCCACAGGGCCATAAGGAGGCCCCCTGCCCCCACCGCCCCGTGCATCCGTGCCATGACTTGAGTATAGCAGAAGGCCTTGACTAACCTAGGGATCAGGTGGTAGTGTGCCTTGGGTGCGAAGTCTTCGGACGGGAAAGGAGGTTGCGGTGAAGAACTGGTGGAAGGACTTCATCGCCTTTCGCAGGTTTGTGACCCCGGAGATCATGCCGGTGGTGTTCTGGGTGGGGGTAGCGATCGCCGTGATCATGGGCATCATCACCATAGTGGAGGGTGCCCGGTCGGCCTTTGGAGGGGCCAGGCTGGTCACCCTGGGGATCGTGACGCTCTTCTGCGGTCCGGTGTTCGTGCGCATCTTGTGTGAGCTTGTGCTGACGTTCTTCAAGCGCCAGTAGGGGCCCCTTGCCCGAGGGGCTTTCTCCCTGCGCGAGCTTGATTGCCCCTTCTTACACCTTAAAATAGGGGCGGCGGGGGGTCGAAAGGGCAAACCCGGGGCGACCCGGGGGCGCAAAGCCGACGGGCCTCGATGAGAGGTGGCCGGGCTGCCGAAACGCCCTCAATGTTAAACACTTGCATTGGGGGTGTTTTTGTATGAGGAGGTTCTTGCCTTTACTTCTCGGGGTGCTGGTTTTTGGGCCTGCAGGGATTGCCGCTGAGGCTCAGCAGTCCGCCGAGGTCTTCTGGAGCATCGAGGGCTGTTGGATCACCCTAGAGGTCCACGACGACGTGGATCTGGGAACCGTCTCCGGGCCTTGGGAGCCAGGCGAGTACATCGAGGATACCGATGGGAACAGGATCGAGATCGTCACCAACTGTGAGGATTGGGTGCTGGAGGTGTCTCGCGATTGGGCCCCGCCCTCTGGGTACTCCGGTGACGGGCTTGAGGACTTTTACATCTGGTTCGTCGACCACGGCGGCGATGACCACTCGATAGCCAATGGATGGGATGATCCCAACAACGGGGAAGGCGACATCGCAAAGGGCTTGCCTGGAACCCACTGGTTCGACATGGGCTACCGGTACGTGCTCGACTACGACGATATCCCTGGAACTTACACGGTGACCCTCACCTATACCGTAACGGCCCCGTAAGCCATAAGGGAGGCGTTCCCGCCGAGGGCCTCCGACGGGGCGCCTCCCGCCAGTTTTCTCTACTAGGCTACCGGTCTTTCAGGCGTTCCCAGATTTCTTGGGTGTGTTCGCCCAACCTGGGAGGGGGGAGGGTGGAAGGGGGATCGGCTTGGGGGAGGGGGCAGCGCACGGTGGTGTAGCGGCCGGCGGTGGGGTGCTCTACCTCTAGGAGAAGCTTGCCTGTCAGGCCCGGGTCGCCGAACAGCTCCGAAAACGAGTTGACCGGCCCGGCCGGAACCCCGGCCGCAAGGAGCCTTTCCACCCATTCCCTCCGCCCCTTACCCCGGAACACCTCCTCCAGGAGCCCGACGAGCTCCTCCCGGTGGACCACCCGGGCGGGGTTGGTGGAGAAGCGGGGGTCGCCTGCCAGCTCCGGCCTCCCCAGGGCCCGGCACAGGGCTTGGAACTGGTGGTCGGTCCCCACCGCCACCATGAGGAGGCCGTCCCGGGCCGGGAACGCCTGGTAGGGGACGATGTGGGGATGGGCGGTCCCCAGGCGCCGCGGCTCCTCCCCGGTGATGAGGAAGGCCTGGCCCACGTTCACCAGGGCGGCCACCGCACACTCGGCCAAGCTCAGCCTTATCTCCTGCCCCTGCCCTGACCTCTCCCGCGAAAGCAGGGCGGCCAGCGTCCCAGAAAGCGCTGCCCAGGCACACAAAACGTCCACGATGGCCACCCCCACCTTGGCTGGCCGAGCCCCCTCCCCGGTGATGGCCATGAGCCCGCCCATGGCCTGGATCAGGGCGTCAAAGCCCGGCCGGTCCTGGTACGGTCCCGGAGGGAAGCCGGAGATGGCCAGGTAGACGATCCGCGGGTTCAGCTTGCGCACCTCCTCATACGAGATGCCCAGGCGTTTTTCCGCATGGGGGAGGAAGTTGTGTACCAAAACGTCGCTCTTTGCGATGAGGAGGCGGAGGGCTTCCCGGCCCTCGGGACGGCCCAGGTCAAGGGCCACCCCGAACTTGCCGCGGTTTACGGCCAGGAAGTAGGCGGACTGGTCGCCAAGGAAGGGGGGGCCCCAGCGGCGGGTCTCGTCCCCCACCCCGGGCCGCTCCACCTTGATTACCTCTGCCCCCAGGTCGGCCATCCACATGCTGGCAAGTGGCCCGGCCAGTATCCTAGAAAGGTCCAGGACCCGGATCCCGGAGAGGGGCTTCATCTCTAAAACAACGAAAGCTCCCGAGGGCCTTCGTCCAAGGGGATCCGGATCTCCCCGTACACCCCGTCGTAGCCGGGGCGGATCTGAAGCTCCCCGGCCCGCACCTTCCGGATGCCTAAGAGGACCCGGGGTGGGGTACCCTGAGAAAGCTCCTTTTCCGGGAGATCCAGCAGGATCCGCAGCTCGCTTCCGAAGCGGAAGACCAGCCTGAGGTACTCGTCCCGCACGCCTTTTGTGTCCCGGCCCTGCCCCAGGGCCTGGGCGATGATCTCCTCCAAGGGGACCAGCGATCGGTACGGGATCGCCCCGGGCGGCCGAACCCCCTCGGGCCGGTCGGCCAGGGCCTCCACCCGGTGCATCACCCCGACGGTGAGCGGGCGGCCGCAGACCGGACAGCGGCCCCCGTGGGCCCTCGTCTCCTTCGGCGAGAGCACCACCCCACAGGCCCGGTGACCGTCGTAGTGGTACTTCCCCTCCTCCGGGAAGAACTCTATGGTGTAAAGGAACCTTTTCGGATCCCGCGTCCGGATCGCCTCCACCAGGCTCGGGTAGCTTGCCTCAGGGAGGTCGAACACACAGGCCTCCCGCCCCAGGCGGGCCGGGGAGTGGGCGTCGGAGAAGGAGACGAGAGCCACCCTGTCCAGGGCCGAAAGCCGCCAGTTCATGGGCGGATCCGAAGAGAGCCCCGTCTCGATGGCCAAGACATGGGAGGCTGCCTTTCCCAAGGCCTCCTCAAGGGAGTCAAAGCCAGAATTCGCCCCGAAGATGGAGTACCAGGGGGTCCAAGCATGGGCCGGGATCACCACCGCCTCGGGGCAGGCGCCGAGCAGCGTGGCCACTAGGCGCTCCCCCGAGACCCCGAAGGTGGGCCGCCCGTCGGCGGCCAGGTTCCCCAATTTAGCAAGCTCTCGGTTGATACGGGAAACGGCCGCGAGGTCCGGGGCCAAAACCAGGAAATGCACCCGCCTCACCTTCCCCCCAGCCGACCAGATGGCCCCAAGCTCGCAGGTAAGGATGAAAAGGGTTTCCCCGTACCGGTAGACCCCCTCCCCGGCGGGCACGAGGTTGGCCTCTAGCTCCCGGAACCAATCCGGGTGGGTGAAGTCCCCGGTGCCCAGGATGTCGATCCCCTTCCACTTGGCCCACCGGGAAAGGTGCACCAGGTCCATGTCGCGGCTGGTGGCCCGCGAAAAGCGGGAGTGGATGTGAAGGTCGGCGATCACCCTCATGACAAAGCCCAGTATAATCCCTTACGCCGCGCGGGCGCCAAGGGGTCGGCTTACCTCGGGACCACTCCCAGGGGGATGACCTCCATCCCGCGGGCCCGGAGCGCTTCCAGGAACGGGTTTATCCCCAGGGAGTCGGCCGCGATGTGGCCGGTGACCACCAGGTTCTTCCTCGGGAACTCATCGGCAAGCTTCCTAGCCGCCTGGTCGGAGCAGTGGATGTAGATCACGGTGTCCAGCCCGTTTCGGAAGGCGCAGGCCGCCACGGGATACCCCCCATTGGTCCCCGCCCCGTGTAGCACCGCCACCCTCCCGGCGGGGGCCTCCCGGGCCCCGAGGCGGACCTCCACCTGGGTCCCCGCCGCTGCCAGCTCGGGGAGGGCCGACAGCCGGTCGACCAGCTCCCCCACCGTGGCCCCCTCCGGGAGCCCCTCCACCACGGCCGCCAGGCGCTGCCTGCCGAGCTCATCGAGCGGGGTGTGGATCCCCACCAAGGGGAGCCCCAACGCCCGGGCCGCGGCGGGCACGTGGCCGTAGCTTGACAGGTGGTCCCGGGCGGAGAACTCCCGGACCAGTTCTGCCACGGCTGCCCGGGCCTCCCCCTCCGGGACCCCGTACCGGGAAAGGAGCTCGGCATGCCGCCACAGGACCTCATGCCACCTGAGGCGGGGGAGCCCGCCGGGCGGATGGTGGGCGATGACCCCACTTGCCCCAAGCTCCCGGGCAAGGAGCAACTCCCCCACCCCCACGTCGATGGAAAACAGGACCTTCTCCCCCAGGTCCCCCGGGACGAGAACCCCGGAGTCCGCCGGGACCTCGGTCAGGCCCGCAAGCTCCAAAGCAAGCTCAAGGGTTTCCTTCCCCGTCACCTTTCTCCCCCTCCAGATAGGCCCAGATGAAGGGCCACAGCTCCCCGTCAAGCACCGCTTGGACGTTCCCCACCTCCACCCCGGTGCGGTGGTCCTTAACCAGCTGATAGGGCTGGAGCACGTAGGAGCGGATCTGGTGTCCCCACTCGATCTCCGAGAGCTTCCCCCGGAGCTCCTCCAGTCGCTTTGCCCGCTCCTTTTCCATCAGGGCCCTGAGGCGCGCCCTGAGGATCCTGAGGGCGGTGAGCTTGTTCTGGTGCTGGGAGCGTTCGTTTTGACACACCACCACAAGCCCGGTGGGGATGTGGGTCACCCGTACCGCGGTTTCGTTCTTCTGCATGTGTTGTCCCCCGGGCCCCCCGGCCCGAAAGGCCTCCACCTTGATGTCCTCCTCGGCGATGTCCACGTCTTCCTCCGGCACCTGGGGGGTGACGGTCACCGAGGCGAACGAGGTGTGCCGCCTGTGGGCGGCATCGAAGGGGGAGATGCGCACCAGACGATGCACCCCGGTCTCCCCCTTAAGGATGCCATAGGCGTAGGGGCCCTTGACCTCCAGGGTGGCCGATTTAAGCCCGGCCTCCTCCCCTGGGGTCTCGTCCACCAGCCTCACCTTGAACCCCTGTCGCTCGCAGAACCGGGTGTACATGCGCAGGAGCATCTCGGTCCAGTCCTGGGCGTCGGTGCCCCCGGCCCCGGCGTTTAAGGCGAGGAAACAATCGTTGCGGTCGTAGGGGCCCGAAAGAAGCGTCTGAACCCGCACCCGCTCCAGCTCCTGCCCGAGCCTTTCCAGCCGCGCCTCCACCTCGGCCAGGGTGGCCTCGTCCCCCTCCTCCTCCGCCAGCTGCCACAGGACCTCTAGCTCCTCCAAGGCCTCCCTCAGCCGCCCGTACCCGGAAAGGCGTTCTTTGGCCCCCTCAAGCTCCCTGACCTTGGCCTGGGCCATCCCCGGGTCGCTCCAAAAACCCGGCTGGGACATCTCCCGCTCCAGGGCGGCGATCCTCCCCTCAAGCCCTGGGATATCGAGCCACCTTTCAAGCCGCTCCAAACGCCCTTTGAGCTCGGATAGCTTCTCCTCCATGGGAGAAACACGATAGCCCAGGGAGGGCAGGGGCGCAAGCGGGGGCAAAGGTGCTTTACCCCCCCTCCCCAGCCAGTTAAGATTATTCAAAGGCGGTGATTACCCATGCTAAGGATATGTGCAGTGCTTATCATACTCGGGGGGGTGGCAACCCAGCTTCTTGGGGGGCCGCACCTCGTCCTCTACTCCCAGGGCCTGGCCTTGGTGGAGGAGACCCGCGACTTCGCCCTTGAGGGGGAGGGGACGCTGACCGTCGATTACCTCCCCCACCAGGTGCTCCTGGACAGCTTGACGCTGGAGGGCGTGACCGTGCTTTCCCTCACCCCCAAATTGCCTGTCCGCCTCACCCCGGACGGGGTGGTGGGGGAGATCGTTCAAGTGGAAACGCAAAGCGGGACGATTAAAGGGAGGCTCATTTCGGCAAGCGGGGATTTGTTGGTCCTGGCCACAGGGGAAGGCCTTGTGACCGTGAACGGTTACCGGACGATCATCGCCCCCTCGCCCGAGCGGAGGGCGGTGGAGGTGGCCTATCGGGCGGAGGAGCCGGGCACCCAGGGGCTTGTAGTGCGGTATCTCACCCGAGGGCTCTCCTGGCAGGCCCGCTATCGGGCCCTGCTGGAGGGGGAAACCCTTTCCCTGGTGGGCTTGGCCGAGCTCGTGAACGACACCGGGATCAGCTATCCCGATGCCCGGGTGGACCTCATAGCTGGGCAGCTCTACACCCCGGCCGGGGCCGGGGCGATGCCGGGGGTGAGGGCGCTGGCGGCAAGCCCGGAGTTGGGGCCTTCCCCGGCCTATGAATACCACCGCTATCGGCTTGCCCAGCCGGTGGACCTGCCGCCGGGGAGCACGTTTGTCCCCTACCTTGTAGCCTCCCTCCCCTGCCAGCGCCTGTACCGGTTCCGGGGCGGCCCGGTGGAGACGGTCCTCAAGTTCGTGAACTCCGCGGCCCCCCTCCCCGCCGGGGAGGTGACCGTGTACGGGGAAGGGGGGAGCCTCCTCATCGGTGCCGCCTCCATCGACCATGTGCCGGTGGGGGAGGAGGTGACCCTGGCCATCGGGGCGGCCTTCGACCTCACTGGCTCCAGGACCCAAACCTTTCACACAAAGTTGAGCGAGGAGCTTAACCGGGATGGTTACCGGATCGTGATCCGCTCGGCCAAGGAGGAGCCGGTGGTGGTGGAGGTGGTGGAATCCCTCCCCGGGGCGTGGCAGATAACCCAAAGCTCCCTCCCCTTCGAGCAGATCGATGCTCACACCGTTAGGTTCCTCCTGGAGGTCCCGGCGAAGGGGGAGGTCGAGCTCACCTATACGGTGGAGTGGGGATACTGATGGGGGAAAAAGAGGCGGTGGAGCAGCTGAGGCGGGAGTTTTCCAGGCTTAAGGATGGCTATCGCCGGGCGATCGAGGCGGCCTTGGCCCGGGTGCCGGTGCATGACGGGGTGGTTTCCGTGCGGGACATCTGGATAGAGACCTCGCTTCCTGTGGACCTGGTGGTGGAGTTGCTCAAGGAGAACGGGATCAGGTTTCCGCCCCACGTGAAGCGGGTGGACGTCCCTGGGGGCAGAAAGGCCGGTCGTGGCGGGCGATAGGATCAAGTTTGGGACGGACGGGTGGAGGGGGGTTATCGCCCGGGATTTCACGTTTGCGGGGGTGGCGCGGGTGGGGGCGGCCATCGCCGCCTACCTCCAGGACCCAGCCCGCCGGGGGCTTTCCATCTATCGGGACTGGGGGGTGGGGTTCCGCCCGGCCTCCTCCGGGGCGCTGGTGGGCTACGATACCCGGTTCCTATCGCGGGAGTTCGCAACGCACCTTGCCCTGGCCCTGGTCAGGGGCGGGGTCCCCGTGCGGCTGACGGCCACCCCCGTCCCCACCCCGGCCCTCTCCTGGGCGGTGGCCAATCAGCACTTGGCCTGTGGGGTCATGATCACCGCCTCCCACAACCCCCCCATGTACAACGGGGTCAAGGTGAAACCAGAGTACGGGGGCTCGGCCACCCAAGACGTCACCGACCTCATCGAAGCCCACCTACCCCCCGAGGCCCCAAAGCTCCCAGACGAGCCCCTGGAGCTGGTCGACCTAAAGGAAGGGTACCTTTCCTCCCTGCGGAAGCTCGTCGACCTCAAGGCCATCGGTGCTGCCCCCCTGCAAGTGGTGGTGGACGCCATGTACGGCTCGGCCAGCGGCTATGTGCCCACCCTGCTCCGGGAGGTGCGCCTGCCACACCTTGCCATCCGGAGCGGGGTCGATCCCCTGTTTGGGGGGAAGAAGCCCGAGCCCTTACCTGAGAACCTGGTGCCGTTACGGGCGGTGATCCGCTCCCTACGACGACGCATCCGCCGGCGGATTTTGGTGGGGCTGGTCACCGACGGGGACGGCGACCGGGCAGCCGCCATGGATGAGGAAGGGAATTACCTGGATACCCACCGCACCGCCTCCCTGCTCCTTTGGCACCTTATCCGGCACCGGGACCTTAAAGGGAAGGTGATAAAGTCTTTCGCCCTCACCGACATGGTGAGCAAGCTCGCCGCCGGGGAGGGGCTTCCCTGCCAGGAGGTCAAGATCGGGTTCAAGTGGGCGGTACAAGGGTTGGTCACCGGGGAGGCCGCCTTCGCCGGGGAGGAGTCAGGTGGCTATGGCTACCGCTTCCACCTGCCGGAGCGGGATGGCATCCTCTCCGGTCTTTTGCTCTTGGAGCTCGTTGCCGCCACCGGAAAGGGGCTCAAGGGGCTGGTCGAGGACCTGTTCTCCCAGGTGGGGCCCCATTATTACCGCCGGCAGGACCTCCAGCTCCCGGGGAGGATCGAGGTGGTGGAACACATAAAGGCCCATCCCCCAGGCAAGGTGGCGGGCTTTACGGTACGGGATGTGGAGACCCTGGACGGGGTCAAGCTCAGGTTCAAGCAAGGGTGGCTCCTGTTCCGCGCCTCGGGCACAGAGCCCATCCTAAGGCTCTACTGCGAGATGGATTCCTTGGAGTCCGTGAACAGGGTGTTGGAGGAAGCCCAAAGGCTGGTGAAAGGGGGGCTTTCGCTGTGATGGAAAGCTACGATCCTAAACTGATCGAGGAAAAGTGGCGCGATTTCTGGCGAAAGCGAGGCTTTTTCAAGGCCCGCATAACGGATACCAAGCGCAAGTTCTACTACCTCAACATGTTCCCTTATCCCTCGGGGAAGCTCCACGCTGGCCACGGCCGCAACTACATCCTGGGGGACGCCATCACCCGGTTCCTCATCATGCGTGGCTACAACATCCTCAACCCCATGGGCTGGGATGCGTTCGGCCTTCCGGCGGAGAACGCGGCCATCGAGCAGGGGGTCCATCCCCGGGACTGGACCTGGAGGAACATCCAGGAGTTCAAGCGGCAGTTCCGCGCCTGGGGGGTGGAATACGACTGGGACCGGGAGATCGCCACCTGCGAGCCGGAGTACTACAGGTGGACCCAGTGGCTGTTCTTAAAGCTCTACCAGCGGGGCCTTGCCTATCGGGCGGAGGCGGATGTGAACTTCTGCCCCGACTGCGACACCGTCCTGGCAAACGAGCAGGTGGTGGCCGGCCGGTGCGAGCGCTGCGGTGCCCCGGTGCAGAGGAGGAAGCTCGTTCAGTGGTTCTTCCGGATTACCGCCTACGCCCAAAGGCTCCTGGATGACCTGGAGAAGCTCACCGGCTGGCCGGAGCGGGTGCGCCTGATGCAGAGGAACTGGATCGGCCGTTCCGAGGGGGCCCGGGTGACCTTCCGGGCCGAACAGGGCGACCCCATAGAGGTTTTCACCACCCGCCCCGACACCCTATGGGGGGTCACCTTCCTGGTCTTGGCCCCGGAACACCCCCTGGTGGACCGGCTCACCTCCCCCGATCGCCGAAAAGAGGTGGAAAGATATCGGGAGTTTGCCGCCCGCCAGACCGAAGTGGAGCGGCTGTCCACGGAGCGGGAGAAAACCGGGGTTCCCATCGGGGCCTACGCGGAAAACCCGGTCAACGGGAGCCGCATACCGATCTGGATAGCCGACTATGTGCTCATGACATACGGGACCGGGGCGGTGATGGGGGTTCCCGCCCACGACGAACGGGATTTCCAGTTCGCCCTGAAGTTCGGGCTTCCCGTGATCCCCGTGATCGCCCCGCCCGGTGGGGTGGCAAAAAGCTATCTTAGGGGAGGGGCCTTCCGGGAAGGCCTGCCAGCGGCCTTGAAAGAGGCGGGCTTCGGGGTCGAGGAGGAGGGGGGTTCCCTCCGGGTGACCCTGTCCGAGGGGGAAAAGGAGCGTTACATCTCCCTGGTCCAAGGTTACCTCAAGCCCGGTTCGTGGACGGGGGTGGTGGGGGCCGGCTGGCAGCTGGTCTTTCCGGACCGGGTGCTGAACGTGGGCTCCCTGGAGGAGGAGCGGGCCGCCCTGAGGGCCTGCCAAGAGCTCGATCCCGGCCTGGGGGACGTTCGCACCATTGCCCAGCTGCTCTGGGGGGTGGAGTTCTACCGGGATCTCCTCTTCCACGCTGACTACGGGGAGATGATAAATTCGGGGCCGCTCTCCGGCACCCCGGGTGGGGAGGCGATCCGGCGTACCATCAGCTGGCTGGAGGCCCGGGGGTTCGGGCGGCATGAGGTCACCTACAGGCTCCGGGACTGGCTGGTCTCGCGCCAGCGGTACTGGGGGGCCCCCATCCCGATGATCCACTGCCCCAGGTGCGGGGTGGTGCCGGTGCCGGAGGAGGAGCTTCCGGTGCTGCTGCCGGAGGTCCCGTTCATCGGGAAGAAGGGACTGGCGGACATCCCGGAGTTCGTGGAGACCACCTGTCCCCGCTGCGGGGGGCCGGCCAAGCGCGATACCGACACCATGGACACCTTCGTCGATTCCTCCTGGTACTTTTTGCGCTATATCTCCCCCAAGGACGACCGACGGCCTTTTGATCCCGAGCTGGTGAACCGGTGGCTGCCGGTGGACCTGTACGTGGGGGGGGTGGAGCATGCCATCCTGCACCTCCTTTACTCGCGTTTCATAACCAAGGCCCTCTACGACATGGGTTACATCTCCTTCGATGAACCCTTCCGGCGCCTGTTCACCCAGGGGATGATCACCTACCCTGCCTACCGCTGCCCCACCCATCACTGGATCCCCCCCTCCCAGGTGGAAGAAGGGCGCTGCCCCCATTGTGGGGCGGAGCTTGAGGTACAGGTGCTGGCCATGTCCAAATCCAAGAAGAACGTGGTGTCGCCCGATGAGCTGATCGAAAGGTACGGGGCGGACACCGAGCGCCTGTACACGCTGTTCATGGGCCCTCCGGAGAGGGACATCGAGTGGTCCGAGGAGGGGGTGCGGGGGGCGTGGCGGTTCCTGACCAGGCTATGGGGCTTGGTCCTGGGCCAGCTCCCCCGCATCCGGGAGGCCAGGGAGCCGGTGGACCCGCAAGCCCTGGATGAGGAGGGCAAAGGGCTGTGGCGCAAGCTCCACCTGACCATAAAGAAGGCCACCGAGGAGTTCGAGGGCCGCCTGGGGGTGAACACCGTGATCGCCTCCCTCATGGAGCTCACCGGGGCCCTGTCGGGCTACCTGGAGCGGGGGCCGGGCGATCCCAGGCTGGTGCGGGCGGTCATCCGGAACCTGATCCTGCTCCTTTCCCCCTTCACCCCGTTCATCTGCGAGGAGCTTTGGAGCCGCCTGGGGGAGGGAAAGTCCGTCCTCGAGACCCCCTGGCCGGAGTACGACGTGGCCGCCCTCCAGGTGGGGGAGGTGGAGATCCCGGTCCAGATAAACGGGAAGGTTCGGGCAAGGCTTAGGCTGGCAAGCGATGTGGCCTCCGACCCGAGGAAGCTTGAGGAGGCGGCCCTTTCGGCCCAGGCGGTCCAAGCCCGCCTATCGGGCAAGGAGGTCAAGCGGGTGATCGCCGTCCCGGGGAAACTGGTGTCCATAGTGGCGAGATGAGGCGGGCGGTGTTCCTGGATCGGGACGGCGTCCTGATCCGGCAGGTGGACGGTTACCTCACCCGGCTGGAGGACATGGAGCTTCTGCCCGGGGCGGCCGAGGCGGTGTCCAGGCTGAGGGGGGCGGGTTTCCTGGCGGTGGTGGTGACCAACCAGGCCGGGGTGGCCAGAGGCTACCTCAGCCGGGAGCGGTTGGCCGAGCTACACCGGGAGCTATTGAACAGGCTGCGGGCATTCGGGACCACCCTGGACGGGATCTACTTCTGCCCTCACGGGCCTGAGGAGGGGTGCTCGTGCCGCAAGCCCGCCCCGGGGCTTCTGCTTCAGGCGGCAAGGGAGCTTGAGATAGACCTGGTCCGGTCCTACATGGTGGGGGATGCCACCACCGATGTGGAGGCAGCCCATCGGGCCGGTTGCTTTGCCATCCTGGTTCGGACCGGATTTGCCGGGACCGATGGCCGCTCGGAAGAGGCCCCGGACGCGGTGGTCGCCGACCTGGCCGCCGCCGCCGACCTCATCCTAGAGCGGGAGGGGCCGTGATCATCTCCAAGACCCCCTTTCGGATAAGCTTCCTTGGGGGCGGTACCGATCTTCCGGTGCACTACCGAAGGGCTGGCGGGGCGGTGCTCTCCACCACCATCGACAAGTACATGTATGTGGCAGTGAACCGGCGTTTCGAGGACACCCTTCGGGTGGCCTATACCCGTACCGAGATCGTGAAAAGCCCAGAGGAACTGCAGCACGAGCTGGTGCGGGAGGCCCTAAGGATGGTGGGGGTGGAAAGGGGGGTGGAGGTGGTGACCATAGCCGACGTCCCGGCCGGGACCGGGCTCGGCTCCTCCTCTTCCCTCACGGTGGGGCTCCTCCATGCCCTTTATGCCTACACCGGGAGGTTCGTGTCCCGGGAGAGGCTGGCCCGGGAGGCCTGCCAGATCGAGATCGAGCGGCTTGGCCATCCCATCGGCAAGCAGGACCAGTACGCGGCCGCCTATGGGGGTTTCAACTTCATCCGCTTCAACCCCGACGACACGGTGTTTGTGGAGCCGGTGGTTTGCCCCCCGGAGGTGAAGAGGAAGCTGTTTGACTCCCTGCTCATCTTCTACACTGGGCTGCGGAGGGATGCCGGGAGCATCCTCTCGGAACAGGCCGGGCGGGCTGAGGAGAAAAGGCGGGTGCTCAGCCGGCTTTGTGGGCTTGCGGAAGAGGGTCGGGAGGCGGTGGCGCGGGGAGACCTTGAGGCCTTTGGTCGGCTTTTGCACGAGGGCTGGGAGCTGAAGCGTACCCTAGCATCTGGGATCTCCCGGCCTGAGATCGACGCTTGGTACGAGGTGGCGTTGGCCAGTGGGGCCTTGGGGGGGAAGGTCCTGGGGGCGGGTGGGGGTGGTTTTCTTCTGCTCTTCTGCCCTGAGGGTTGTAAGGAGCGTGTGCGGGCGAGCCTTGCCAAACTGGGGCTGCGGGAATTCCGGGTGGGCTACGAGCCCCAGGGCTCACGGATAATCTACCAGGACTGGTGATCTCCTACCCTTGACAACCCAACGCCTCCTCCCTAAAATTGGTACGACCGGTATGAATAATGAGGGGGGGCTCCCGCGGGGGATGCTGGCGGTGGAGAGGAAGAGCGGGCATGTGGCCCGATGGCTGATTGCGGCCATCCGCGAGGGCAGGTACAAGGTCGGCGAAAAGCTCCCCCCCGAGCGAACCCTGGCCGGAATGCTGAACGTGAGCCGTACAGCAGTTCGGGAGGCCCTGAGCGTGCTGCAGACCATGGGGATCGTGGAGCCAAGGGTGGGGGATGGGACTTACCTGGTGGGCATTCCCCCGGCAGAGATTGGGGTGGACGAGGCCCTCGACGCCCTTGAGGAAAGTGGGACCCTGTACCAGGTTTGGCAGGTCCGGCGGGAGCTTGAGAGCATCCTGGCCCGATTGGCGGCTGAGACGGCCTCCCCAAAGGACCTGTCGCTTGTCCATCGTGCCTTGCTGGATCTGGAAACAGCGGTGGCAAGCGGCGATCCGGACGAATACCTGGAGGCGAACAACAGGTTCCACCTGGCGGTGGCAGAGGCCGGCAAGAACCCCTTCCTCCGGCGGGCCCTACTCCCGCTTCTGGAGATCACCAAGTTCCAGCTGGCCAGACACGTAACCTCCGGATACGTATCCTCCCACGCTGCCCAGCTGGTTGAGAAACACCAGGAGATCTTGAATGCCCTTAGATCCGGCTCTCCTGCCCTCGTGGAAGAAGTCTTGAAAAGGCATTTCGCTAAGACAGACGAGGTTTTTCTCAATCGCTGACGAAGGGAGGTGATACCGGGTCCAATCTTTAGTTGGCGAAAAAAAAATGAGTTCTCAGGAGGTGGTATTGACATGAAAGGTAAGTTGGCAAGCAGTCTTATCGTTAGCTTGGCTGTTCTGGTTGGGGCCCTAGGGGTGGCTGCCGAGGAGGGGAGATACGGCGGCACTTTGACCATAGCCCTGGCAAAGGATGCCACCAATCTCGACCCGGCCTTCTATCTTGACACCCCCTCCTTCAACGTTATGGAGCAGATCTTTGACACGGTGGTAACCTATGCCCAAGGTTCTACCGAGATAATCCCACTTTTGGCTGAGTCCTGGGAGAATCCGGACCCCCTCACCTGGATATTCCACCTCCGTTCCGGGGTGAGATTTCACAACGGTGAGGAGCTGGATGCTGAGGACGTGGCCTACAGTTGGAACAGGTTCTTGGATCCGGAGCTCGCTGTCCCCAGGCAACGGCTGTTCATGGTTGAGCGGGTTGAGGCATTGGACAAGTGGACTGTTAAGGTCGTCCTGAAGGAGCCGTTTGCGCCCTTCCTGGACGTAGTAGCCGGGGTGGGTTGTGGCATAGTCCCCAAAGACCTGTTGGAGCAAAAGGCGGCCGAGCTCGGCAGCAAGAAGGAGGCGGCGAGCTGGTTCGGGCGCAACCCGGTGGGAAGCGGTCCCTTCCGGTTCGTCAGTTGGCGTAAGGAAGTCGAGATCGTGCTGGAGAGGAACGAGGACTATTGGTTGACCAAGCCTTATCTAGAGCGGGTGGTGTTCCGGCCGATCCCGGAAAGCGCGGTGGTCACCACAGAGCTCCTGGCCGGGCGCGTGGACATCTCGGAGACGGTGGCCCCAGATGATGTCCCGCTTTTGAGGAACAACCCCGACCTCGAGATCGTGACCACGCCCGGCATGAACTACTTCTATGCCGCCTTCAACCTGATGGACCCTCAGGAATCCGGGGTGCATATCCGGGCAGCGGAAGGGACAGGGATCAACCCGTTCCAGGATATCAGGGTCCGGAAGGCCATCTATCACGCAGTGGATGTGGTGGCGATGATCGACTCCATCTTCCCTTATGGGGTCGTAGGAGGCCGCACATACGGCCCCTTGCCGGCGACGAACCGGTGGTATAACCCCGAAGTGGAGAGCTACGCGCTGGGATACGACCCGGAAAAAGCCAAGCAACTGCTTGCCGAGGCCGGCTATTCAGATGGGTTTAAGACCAGGATCTATGCCCCTGAGGATCCTAATCGGGAAGCCATCGCAGTGATGATGCAGTCGTATCTGGCAGAGGTAGGGATAGAGGCCGAGGTGCAAGTACTTGCTTGGTCCATCTACCTCCCGCTCTTGGCGTCTGGGGACTCGGACATCTTCATCCTGGGTTGGGGGATGAGTCCGGATGGGTACGACGTCCTGTATTACCTATTCCACTCGGCCAACTGGGGGCCGGCCGGAAACCGGCAGCGCTACAAGAACCCCCAGGTGGACGAGCTCATCGATCAGCTCATGCGGGAGTCCGACCCGGCCAAGAGAAAGGAGCTGTTTGCACGGGTTCAAGTGGCCATTGCCTCCGATTACCCTCACATCCCCCTCTATTACCTGAACGAGGGAGGGGCGGTGAACCGGAGGGTGGTACTTGTTTAGCGTGAGTAGCCCTCGGGGCTGAAGTTTTCCTGCCTAGCGGCAAAGTTCCCTTGGAAAGGTGCTTTATGTAATACAG
>LDZS01001786.1_pt1 | contig 36422 bp, 39 predicted proteins | sample 615471 | NCBI WGS metagenome assembly LDZS01 (sample SAMN03408295, study PRJNA278302) | terrestrial metagenome | isolation source: oil reservoir sample K3 | place: USA: Alaska, North Slope, Kuparuk formation | collected 2013
TTCGTAGTGCCTTATGAACCGCCGTATACCGAACGGTACGTACGGTGGTGTGGGGGGACGGGGGTTAACCGCCCCCTCCTACCCGATTTTGAGCGCAGCAACGACAGGAAAGGGGGGAGAAAAACATGCTGAAAGAATCCCACAAGCAGAAGCTCTTGGAAAACTACGGAATAGACCCGCAGAATCCGTCAATCACAGACATGATCGACCGCGGCCTCCTGCGTTCGGTCACGCGGGAAGAGGCCGCGGCGCTGTTGGGGTTAGACCTGAACGACCCCGGGCTGGAATCTGGCGGGGTTTATCTCGAATACCCCGGCACTGACGGAGCAGCCTTCACCATCCGCTTGGACGTGCCCTACCGGAAGGACGGCAAGGAGCGCAAGTACATGCGCCCGGCAGGCCAGGGCAACCGCCTCTTCGTGCCGCCGTGGACAGACCTGGAGAAAACGCAGGAGTTGTGGCTGACCGAGGGCGAGTTTAAAGCCCTGGCGGTGTCCCTCCGGGGGCAGCCCTGCGTGGCTGTGGCTGGAGTGTTTAACTGGCGCACAAATGTTGTGGAGGCCGAACCCCTCGCCGCCGCGCTCGAACTGGAAGGCGAGAAAACCCCCGACCGCCTGGCGATCATACCGGACTTTCAGGAGGAGTGGGTAGGTGGGAAGGCGTTCGTGCTCTGGTACGACTCAGACATCCGGCCCGATCACCAAGCCTACCCCGCCTTCCAGCGACTGGCCGAGCAGCTCTACCGCCTGGGGGCGGTTTCGGTGAAGATCCTGACGGTGCCGCCGGTGAAAGGTAGCGGCAAGACCGGCTTAGACGATTATTTTCTAGAGCGTGAAAAAGCGGGAAAAAACGCTTTAGCCGAACTTAACGCTCTGGCTGATGAAACCGAAGAATACCTGCCGGTTGGGGACGGGGCCAGGGCCTACGCCGCGGCCGTGGCCGGCGACCGCAACCCGCCGGTGGCGAAGTGCGTCCGCGCCGTCGCCGCCGTGCTGGTGGCCGAGGGCGAGGCCGCCGCCGAAGAAGTAGCCGAGGAGATCGACCGCCGCCGGGCGCGGGCGCTCTTGAAGGACGCCAAGCGCCTGGTTAAAGCTCTCAAGGAGAAGGAAAAGCGCGCAGACGAGGCTAGGGCGAGAAAACGGGCAAAAAAGGAGCTGGAGAGGCTTTTGAGCGAGGCGAGGCAGGCCGACGAGCTCGAGAGGCTGCGCGAGGCCGTGCAGGCGATAAGGACGCAGGAGAAGAAAAAGGCCGCCGAGGTGCAGCGGGAAGTGTTCGAGCTCACGGCGGCGGTGCTGACCTCCTTGGGTAAGTTTTATGTGGACGACCAAGACCACACGTATTGGTTCTCCACGAAAGAAAAGATACTCTACCGCATGGACTCGCGGGAGTGGAACCGCCTGCTTACTAGCGCGACCGGACTGACGGACTCCGAGGTCTTAGGCAACGCCGTGCGCAAGCTCCTGGACGCCCACGCAGCCCAAACGGGAGAAAAGGTTGTTATAAACCAGATAAGTTACTTCGACCGGGAAAGTTTAAACCTATACCTACACCTCTACAATGGGCGAGTACTGCGTCTGAGCGGCCAGCAGATCGAAGAGATCGACAACGGCACCGACGGCGTGCTCTTCCTCGCACGGCGTGAGTGGGTGCCGTGGGACTTCGTGCCGGAAATCCTGACGGACGCGGCGAAGAGAGCCGAAGCAGCACGATGGTTCGAGCGCTTCTGCTTGAATGGAAACTTCGATCCCACATCACCGCTTTCTCCCCCCGATGCCAAAACTGTTCTGCTCACCTGGTTGCTGGCGGGGTTCTTCAGGAGCCTCCTCCCCACGCGGCCGATCCTGCTCCTGCGCGGGGAAACGGAAAGTGGCAAGAGCATGCTGGCGAGGCTCATTCTCAGGCTGGTGTACGGCGGTTTGGCGGACGTGGGCAAACAACATGAAAGGGAAGAAAACGCAATGACTTACCTCACGAATTACCCCTGGACCGTTTTTGATAATGTAGATGAACACGTGGACTGGCTGCCGGACTTGCTTGCCATTGTGGGGACGGGAGGGGAACTGCCAAAACGCAAACTTTACACGACCAACGAGCTGGAAAGGTTCAAGTTCGACACCTGGCTGATTCTAACCGCCAGGACGCCAAGATTTAAGCGCGACGACGTGGCCACGCGCCTGCTCCCCCTGAGGCTGGCTCCCCTCACCAAGAAGGAGCCCGAATCCCGCCTGCTGGCCGAGGTCGCCGATCCGGAGAACCGCAACCTGGCGCTGAGCTATCTCGTTATCCTTCTGAATCAGATTGTGGCCGTTTTCCGGCAGTACGGCCTGCCGGACACCGACGAGGACATCCGGCTGGCCGACTACGCTGCATTCCTGCGCGCCTTCCTCCGGGGGAGCGCGGGAGACCGCCGAGAGGCAGACGCCGCGACCAACAGGATAATAACTGCTATACAGCAACTGCAAGCCGAGTTCCTGGCCGAGAACGACCCTCTGCTCGACATACTCACGGAAGCCATCGAGGACGGCGCGGTGGAAGAAGGAAAGCCGATAAAGACGAACGAACTCTTCGCCGCGCTGGCAGGGTACTGCAGGGCAAAGGACTACGAGGTGCCCGTGCGCCACCCGGTCTGGTTGGCGCGCAGGTTAGTGGAGATGCAGGCAGCCGTGAAGGTGCGCGGGCTGCAGGTCTTGATCACCACCGACGGAAAGACGAAGACCAGCACTTTCACTTTCGAAAGAATTTCTACCTGACAGCTTTCGGGTGTTTCGGGGGTAAACGAAGAGTTTACCCCCGAAACTGAAAACCTAGAAAAATCAAGGCTTCAAGGGTTTAAACTGAGGTATTGTCGGGGGTATCGGGGGTATTTTCGTATTGTTTTTTCTACGAAAATCGAAAAAAATTTTTTCCTAAAACCTGGTAAAAAAATTTTCAGATTTTACCCCCGATACCCCCGAATTTCCATTTTCCTTCCAATTGTTTTTTCGGGGGTATACACTGCATCCATCGCGTGGCGCGCGCGTGCGCGGGGTTTTTTTTCTTTTAATTTTTGTAGGAAAAACAATAGAAATTTACCCCCGATACCCCCGAAACACCTCCGATGCCCTACCAGTGAGAGCGAAAAAACCCAGACGCACCAAGGGTTTCGGGGATCGGGGGTTGTCGGGGGTAAACTTCCTGTTTACCCCCGAAAAGAGAGAAAGATGTCGGGTAGGTTTTAGGGAATATCTGTCATTACTAACAGCAGCTAGGGAAAAAAGTTACCCGACAGCTTTTGATTTGATAAAATAGTATTTGCTTCCAATAGTTTCAAGAAAAGTTTGGAAAGGTGTCGGGTGCATTTACCTGACATCTTCCGGTTTGATGAAACGGTGTTTATTTCCAAAAACTTCTAAACAAGTTCGGAAAGGTGTCGGGTAAAAGAAAGGAGGCCTGTCTGGTGCTCCCGGACATAGAAAACGAAGCGCGTCTGGAGTGGCATGAAGACCCTTTCAGGTACCCCTACCTGCGGGAGACGTGGGTCATGAAGCCCTCGCGGTCCCGTCCCGTGGCACGAGACGCCTTCGGGGCGGGGAAGCGCGTGGTCGGCTACGCCGTACTGCGGGAGGATACCCCACCCTCCTCAGTCTCGCCCTGGGGCCGGACGTTCTGGCACCGCAGAGTTTGGTGGCTTTACGAAGACGATGCCGGGATGCCGAACGACAGAGGGGCCTACGGCCCCGTCACGGGCGTCTATCCCGTGGAGGCCGTGTCCCCCCAATCTATTCGGACTGCCCGTCCTTCCGTTTTTATAAACGAACGTCCGTCCGTTGCCGACCTTGAGGGCGAAGACCCCCGCCTGCGCTGCTTGTTGGAGTGGTTGGCCCGGAAGGGTGGAAAGGCGTCCCTGCGCGAGGTACGGCGGGCTAAGGTCCCCGGCCTGGGGAGCACCCGCGAAGTCCTGACCGCGGCGGGCCGGCTGGCCGAGCTGAGCTGGTGCTGGCTGCGGGAGGAGAGGCGGGGGAGGACGGGGCAGAGGAGCTTCGTGATCGAGTTGATCGATTTGAGGTAAAGGAGGTTGATCGGTTTGGGGATCGACCTGAGAGACCTCTTGACCCCCCTGGGGATAGACCCCGCGTGCCGACAATGTAAAGAAGTGGAAGAAGAAATGAAGGAGGAAGATGTTTTAGCCGAGGCCCACCGTCTTGCTTCTGAGTTCGCCGAACGGACTGGACTGAGGCGGTTAGGGCAAAAATACACGACCGAGGACTTAGAGGAGTTCGCGGAGGACCCCGATGCCTTCTCCCACTTCCAGGAACTCTTCTGGGAGGCGATGGGTTTCGTGCTTGACCCCCCGACGCCGGAGAAGCTGGAGGAGTTCCGGCGCCTGCTGGCCGAAGCCGAGGGCGCTTGGCGGGAGGCCCGGATGAGGCTGCCTAGCGACCCCAAAAAAGAGCCGGCCCCTGAGCTTCCGCCTTCCGATGGGCAGACGGCGGTGGTGCAGGAGACGTTTTTCGGTGGAGTCAAAGGGAGAGCGGAGGAGGCGGACTTCGAGTCGGCCCCTACTGTTTGGCGTGATTGGCTTGAGAGTGCGGAAGTCGTGGTGGTCAGCAACTTAGAAGACTGGCGCCTCGCCGTCGAGGAGGCGCGGGAGGTTGGGGTCTGCGCTCTCGATTTTGAAACAACTGGCCTCGATCCTTTGCAAAACCAGATCCGGCTGGTTCAGCTCGCCGTGCCGGTCTATCCTCCAGGCGGACGACGCCTCGTGGCCGAGGACGGCAGGACGCCTGTGCCCGCCTCGAGTGCGAGGGTCTACATCGCCGACCTCTTCGTCCTCCCTGAGACAGAGAGGGCCGCGGTCTTGGCGGACCTGGCGGACCTGGTGGCCGATCCTGAAACCGTCAAAGTCGGCCACAACCTCAAGTTTGACCTAGCCTTCTTGCGCGCCGCTCTGGGCCACAGGATCGCCTGCGAGCGGCTATTTGACACTATGCTCGCCAGTCAATTATGTGCTGCGGGCGATTTCATCCCCGGAGGGCAGTGGGAGGGCTGGGTGAGAGAGCAGGGCTACTCCTTCGCCAAGAACGACCGCGGGCAGGAGCTGAAGACGAAGCTGCTGGACGAGCACGGTCACGTGCTGGAGTTCGAGCATGACAACCAGAAGGAGATCAAGCCTTTTTACCCAGCCCACTCCCTCCAGCAGGTGGCGCACCGTCACCTGGAGGTGTGGCTCCCGAAGGATCTGCAGGCGTCCGACTGGGGAGGCGAGCTTCTTTCGGAAGAGCAGATCCGCTACGCCGTGAAGGACGCCGCAGTGTTGTTGCCCCTTTACGAAATTTTGAAAACGCTGTTGGTCAAGAACAAACTGGCAGGCGCGGCGAAGGTTGAGTTCGACTGCCTGCCCGCGGTGGTGGAAATAGAACTTTCCGGTATGCCTTTTGATGCGCCGCGGGCGAGGGGGCTTCTCCGAGAGGCCGAGGCGGAAGCCGAAGCGCTCCGGGAGGAGCTGAGGCGGCTCGCCCAGGCGGCTGGTTTTAAACCCAAGCCTAAGAAGTCCAAAAAGGTACTAGGCTTCAACCCTGACTCCGGGATCGACTGCACCGACCTCCTCTGGCTCCTCGCCGAGCGGGAAGGTCTGCTGGCCGGGGAGAAGATTGCCGTTGGAGGTGAGGAGTTCGACGTTGAAACGCGCGACAAGACGCTGAGCCGCCTCACCGGACGGCTCCCTGAGGGGAGCGCCGTCCGGCGGTTCGCCGAGGGGCTGCGGGCTTACCGGGCGGCGAAGAAGCGGGTGGACTTCCTTAAAAAGTGGTTGGAGTTTCTACACCCCGCCGACGACCGTCTGCACCCTGAACTCCGGCAGATAAACCCGCAGGGTGTTGGCCGTTTCTCGGCGAAGAACCCGAACCTCCAGCAGGCCCCGCGCGGTTCGGAGGTACGGGAGCTGTTTCGAGCCCCGGAAGGCAGAAAGCTTATTGTGGCGGACTACTCGGCCATCGAGATGAGGATAATGGCCCAACTCTCAGGAGACCGTACGCTCCGGCAGGCGTTCGCGGAGGGCGCGGATGTGCACAGGTTCACGGCTTGCCGGGTGTCCAGTAAACCCCTGGAAGAGGTGACGAAGGAAGAACGCCGGGCGGCCAAGGCGTTTAATTTTGGTCTGATTTACGGCATGACAGCGGAGACATTCCGCCACTACGCCGAAACAAACTACGGGGTGAAGATGACCCTCGAAGAGGCCGATGCCGCGAGGGAGGCCTTCTTTAAAACCTACCCCGGCATCGCCGCCTGGCACGCGCGGCAGAAGAGGAAGATTTACGAGGATAATTTTGAAGATTTTTGGCGCCACGAATACAGCAGGGGGTTCTATCTTGAAAAACGCCCCTGTACTCGAACCTTAACCAAACGCCTGCGTGTTTGGCCGACAGTCGAACGAGAGCGGAGGGGCGGGACTGGCAAATACAGGTGCAAGGCCGGCTCTGTCACGGAAATTTTCAACACCCCCGACCAGGGCACCGGGGCCGACATCCTGAAGCTGGCGATGGCGCTCCTCTACCGCAGACTTCTCGAGCGCGGCTGGGAGGACGTGAAGCTGGTGGCGACGGTCCACGACGAGCTGGTTTTGGAGGCCCCCGAAGGCCTGGCGAGGGAGGCGGCTGTTCTCCTCAAGGAGACGATGGAGGAGGCAGGGCGGAAGCTGCTCCCCGACGTGCCTGTGGAGGTTGAGGTCGGGGTCGGCGACAGTTGGGCGGAGAAGGCTTAGGGATGTAGTGCTGCGTGAAGCGGGCTCGTTCGCATGGGGCATATAAGGCTGAGCTGAGAAGCAGAAAAAAGCAGAGTGCGCACGCGCGTGCGCACTGGGTCGAGCCTACGCGCCCGGCTTTTTTTATTCTAGCAAAAACGGAGAGAAAAGGGGGGAAGAGGACTTGGACACTGGACTGCTTTTTACCCTAGAGGAAATTTTCCCAGGCCCGACAATAAAGGGTCCCTGTCCCCACATGCCGACCACCCTACACCTCCGGCGTTGCGGCGACGAGCTTTACGTGTTGTGCCCCGTCTGCGACACTGTTGGGGTGCTGGACTGCCCCGTGTGCGGCGGCAGGGGCTGCAGTCGGTGCACTGCCGGTACTGTAGAATGCCCGGCCTGCCTCGGCAGGGGCGAGCTTGCGTGCGAGCGCGCCGGTGAAGTCCTGCGGGCGCTCGCCTGGCTGGAGGCGAGGGCGGAGTGCTACTAGACGCACAAGCCCGCTTCTAGGCGCGCACGCGCGTGTTCATGTTGTTCCATTTTTTGGGGTTAAAAAATTTAACCCCTTTTTCTTCCATCTCTTCCGAGGAGGTATTTGAGGGATGAGCGCCAACACCAACAGGACGAAAACGAAAGACGTGGTAAAGAAGGTGGCAGAGAGGATGTCCTGCTACCAGAAGGACGCCAAGGAACTCCTGGAGCACTTCACCGACCTGATAGCCGAGGAGGTCTCGCAGGGGAGGCAGGTCCGCTTCGCCCCCCTGGGCACCTTCTACGCGCGTCCGGCCAAAAAGCCGCGGCGCGACGGGACCCGCAGGCTGTTGCTGCGCTTCAAACCGTCGAAGGCGGTCCTCCGCAAGCTGGAGGAGGTTGCTGGAGAGGGTGTTAGAGATGGATTCCATTAAACATTTGGCTTTAGTGGTGATCGCCCAGGCTGCACTCGACAGCCGCAAGAAGGCGGCGCAGAGCGCTGACGCGGTTGCCTTCTTCCAGCGGGCAGCGGCTGGCGGAGACGAAAAAGTGTGGTTTGACCTGGCGGACCTTCGCCCCGGGGCAGTGTTCGGAGGGCTCCGGGAGCGCCAGGAAACCTCGAACGAAGGGAGGAGAGTGAAGTGGGAGTGCTCCTAATGACGCCTTTCCCTCTGCTCAAGGAGGCTGGAGTGGACCCAGGGGGAGTGTTGATTGACCCTGGCGAGCGAGTCGTCTACCTGGTCTTTTCGGAGTGGGTGAAGCTGTCGAGACACGTCGGTTGGGACCCCCACTCAGAGAAGGAGAAGTATGGGGGGTGGAATTTCGAGAAAGTCTCAGGGTTATTCAACCCGTCCGGGAAAGCGCCAGAGCTGACCCCCGAGGAGAGGAGGCAGATGGCCGAGGAACTTGCAGACTTACACGGGACCGAGGTTGAGGAGTGGATGCTCTGGGAAGGTTGGTCCTGGCGTATCGGCTGTGAGCGCTGTAACGACCTCGGCCCCGAGGCGGACTGTTGGGGCCGCGCGGGGTGCCACGGCTACTTCTGGGGTTGCGGCTGCAGGGAATGTGCTCAGAGAGACAGCAAGAGGTGATCGGCATACGGAAGGCTGACCGTAGCTGTTGACGTTGGCTACGGCTTCACGAAGGCCGTCTCAAGCGCGGGCGTCCGCGTCTCTTTCCCGAGTGTGGGCGCGCCTGCAGCTGCGGATCTCCTCAGTGCCTGCGGTGGGGTTCGCTGTTGTGGAGAAATCACTTTTAGCATAGGCTTCCGGGCGAAAAGGCGCCCGGCTTTTTTGTTTTTGCAGGAGGTGTCCCAAATGGCATTACCTTTGCAGCGCCTAACCGCCAAAATTTCCCGCTCAAGTGAATATTTCTCGACGCGCGAGCTTCAGACCCAGACTGGCCAACCGGCATCCCGCTTCGCTGCGGTTGTCCTCAAGGAGCTTGTTGACAACGCTCTCGACGCTGCGGAAGCCGCTGGATCCGCGCCAGAGGTGGAGATTACAGTTGCCACCGAAGGGGCGAACCTCCGGATCTCAGTCTCCGACAACGGCCCGGGGATCGGCCCGGAGGTCGTGCGGCGGGTGCTGGACTTCTCGGTGCGCGTGAGCGACAAGCACATTTATCCCAGCCCCACCCGCGGGGCGCAGGGGAACGCCTTGAAGACCGTTGTAGGGATTCCCTTCGCTCTGGGGCTGTCCCTGCCCATCGTGATTGAGTCCCGCGGCGTGCGCCACACCATCCGCGCCTGGTCGGACCCCCTCGGCGAAGTGCGAGTGGAGCACAGGGAGGAGCCCTGCGGCAAGGTAGCAGGGACGCTCATCTCGGTCCCGGTCCCGGCTGAGGGGCAGGAGTTCGGGCCGACCTGGTGGGCGGAGGCGTTTGCAGTCTTTAACCCCCACGCTTTGGTAAAAATCCGGGTTTTTGAAAAAGCCGGGGTTCCGGATTTAGCTTGCTCAATCGAGCCGCGAGGAAAGGGCGAATTTTTACCGACCGCGGAGTTCCCGAACGGATGGCGCAAGTTCCTGCCGACAGACCCGACCTCGGCCTGGTGGTACACCGAAGAGGCCCTCGCCCGGCTCGTCTTCGCCTACCTCAAGGAGGGGAGGAACCTGACCTTGCGCGACTTCGTGCGCGAGTTCCGGGGGCTTTCCGGCAGCGCGAAGGTAAAGGCGGTCTGCGACCGGCTGCCGGGGATCTCCAGGCTGAGCGACTTTGAACTTCACCCCGAGCTTGTGTCCACCCTGCTGGCGGTCATGAGGGAGCATTCGCGGCCTGCCAGGCCGGAGCTCCTCGGCTGGTGCGGGGAGGAGCACTTCAGACGGCGGTTTGAGGAGTTCTACGGGGTCAAGCGCTTCTGGTACAAGCGGATGACCTGCGACGTGGGCGGCGTCCCCTTCGTACTGGAGGCGGCCCTGGCGGAAACTGAGAGGGAAGGCAGCCTCTTCCTCGGGATCAACTTCAGCCCCACCTTCGAAGACCCGCTGGCGTCGACCTTCCTCCAGGGCCCCGAGTTCGGCAGCTACGGTGTTGCCGGTTTCCTCTCCCGCGCCCGGTGCCACCCACTTCCCTCGTGGGAGTGGGAGCGCCGGAGCCACGTGGCAGCAGCGTTCCATCTGGTCAGCCCGACCCTCAACTTCCTCGACCGCGCCAAGACGCGGCTCAAAGTGCCAGCGGAAGTGGCGGAGACAGCGGGCCGGGTGCTCTGGAGCGTCTGCAAGACCATCTACAAGGAAGAGAAGCGCCGGGAGCGCGACGCGGCCCGGGCCGAAAAGGCCGAAAGGGAAAGGGAAAAGGCGCTGCGTAGGCTTGAGCGGACGCTGAAGGACGCGGTGTTCCACGTCCTGCCCGAAGCCCTGGAGAAGGCTACCGGCGGCAGTAAGTACCCGGTGAGCGCGAGGACGCTTTTTTATCAGGTGCGGCCGTTAATTCAGGCATACACGAGCAAAGAGTTGGATTACAACTACTTCAGCCAGCAACTGCTGGTGGAGTACCAGGAACTCTTCGGTCCGCTGCAACTTCTTTACTACGACCCACGCGGCTACCTTTACGAACCGCACACGGGCCGAACATTGGCTCTGGGGACGCGGGAGGTGGAGTCGTATGACTTTCCAGAGTGGACGTTCGACAAGATCCTCTATGTCGAGAAAAAGGGCATTTGGCCGGTGCTGCAGGCTGCGAATCTGACCGAGCGCTACGACATGGCCGTGGTTGCTGCTGAGGGCTACGCCACCCAGGCGGCCAGGGTGCTGTTCCACCGAGCCGAGCGGGACCGCGAGTACCGGCTCTTCGTCCTGCACGATGCTGACCCATACGGCTACAACATTGCCCGCACCCTGCGGGAGGAAACGCGGCGGATGAAAGGCTACCGCGTGGACGTGGTGGACATCGGGTTGAAGCTTGAGGAAGCTGTCGAGATGGGCCTCCAGAGCGAAGAGTACACCCGGCAGCAGGACATCCCGCACGGCGTGAAGGAGAGTCTGACAGAACTCGAACAGGAGTGGTTCGTGGGATGCCAGGTGGGTAAGAGGGCCTGGATATGCCGGCGGGTTGAATTGAACGCCATGAGTGCGCCGCAGCTGGTGTCCTTCATCGAATCGAAGCTGGCCGAGCACGGGGCCACGGCCAAAATCCTACCACCGGAGGGAGTGGTAGTCACCCAAGCACGCGAGTTATACTGCACCTTGGCCGGGAGGCTGGCCGAGCAGCGCATCCTGGAGATGCTGGACGTGCCGGGACTGGTGCGCCGGGTCCTCGAGCAGGTGGGCGCGGCTGACTTCACCGGGCTGCGGGAGAGGTTGGCAAGAATGTTGGCGTCGAACCCCCCGGAGTCGTGGCGGGACCTCGTGGAGGCCGAGGTGGAGAAGGCTGCGCTGGAGACTGTAGAGGAGGTGGACTGGAAGAGGGTGCTGCGCGAGTGCCGGTGGTAGTCCGGCGTGCTTTCTTCACGGAGCAGCCCATGGCTCCCGGCTGCCTGCATGGGCTTTGCTTTTTTGGAAGTGATTGACGTGGAGCTAGAAGGCGATACCGTCCTCCGATTTCCCGCCCCGTTGCAGCTTGGGCGCTCCCCGCCGCCCGGATGGAAAGCGAGGTAGTTCCGTGCGCTGGGTTGGTAGTAAAGATAAGGAGGCGAACACCTGGTCTGGGGCCCGGCTTGGCCGGAACTAAAAACAGTCAGGTTTTTTGAACCAGGCAGGTACATTGGTGACAAGAGCTGCTGCACGGCCCCGAAGGACGCGAGCTGGTATGAGGGAATTTTAAAATTTTAAAGTATTTACTTGAGAGAGATTTCGATCTTCGCATCGAGTGCCTTGGCGACCTTCTTTAGAAAGCGGAGGGAAGGGTTGTAGGATCCGCTTTCCAGGCGGGCGATTGCTGACTGCCGGGTGCCGACTTTCCGTGCCAGTTCGGCCTGGGTCATTCCCTTGAGCTTTCGCCGTTCGACAATGGCCTTTACAAGCTGATACTCCGGTTCCAGGTTTTCGTATTCCTCCCGGAAAGCAGGGTTTTTCATCAAATCTTTTTTAAATTCGCTCCATTTCATTTCGTTTCACTCCTTCTTGCTTTGTAGTCTTTCATTCTTTTAATGGCGGTGTGCAGCTCCTTCTGAGGGATTTTTGCTGATTTTTTGGAGAATCCGTGCACCACAACTATTGTGTTGCCGTGCTTAAAAAACAAGAACCGAAACGCCTGTCCTCCGAAGGGAACGCGCAATGCCCAGAGACCTTCTTTTCCCGATAAACGCTTCACCCAGGGTCTTCCAATTCCAGGGCCGAATTCTTCTAGGAGATCAAAGGCACGGGCAATCTTCGCCTGTTCCCGGGGCTTCAGAGAGGCGATAAAATCGGCTACCGGCTGGTTTCCAGAAGCAGTTTCGTACAGCTCGATGGTCCAGGACATGGGGCTTCCCCGAATATAACGCTTATGTTATAATTGTAACAGGCAGAAGCACGAAAAGCAACTGTTACCCAGTGTCGGGCTTCTTTCCGCCGACAAGCAGAATTCAGGCCCCCTTCAAAAAGGGGTTTTTTCTTCTTTTAGGAGGTGGTTCCCACGCATTTGGCAGTCAACAGGGGGGTGATAATTGAAACCCAACGAGCTTTGGACCAATGCAAGCCTCAAGATCTGCCTGCAGACCCCGGTTTCCAGGAAGGGCCGGGGGTTTTCTTTTTTTAAAGGTCTGAACTGCGAAAAATTTAAGAAAAGGAGAGTGGTTTTTTGTGAACATCGCTGTAGATGTGGGCTACAGCTCGGTGAAGGCCGTCAGCGAGCACGGCGGCCGCGTCATGTTCCCATCTTTCATCGCTCCGGCAACGGAGCTGAGCCTGGGTGAACTTTCACAAACCTCTGTTGGCCACTTCGTCAGGGTCAAGCCGTTTGCGGGTGAGCCTCTGTCCTACTTCGTCGGTGAGCTTGCCCTCAAAGAGGGGCTGGAAGTGGAGTTCACCATGGAGCGCGAAAAGTATCTCGACCGCACACATGATGTCTTCCTTTTGACTGCCGTGGGTCTTTTGTTCAGCAACTGCAAAAGGGTAGCGGATAAAATCAACATTGCTGTGGGGCTACCGATCTCCTACTTCGCTAAGCAGAAGGACAGCTTGCAGGCCCACATCAGGAACCTTTCGGCTTACATCAGCGTTGACGGTTCAGAGTTCCAGTTGATCGAATTCAATGAGGTACTTGTATATCCCCAGGCGGCAGGCGCGCTGTTCAAAGCCCTTGAACTGCCGGAATCGGGGCTGGCTGCCCTGATCGACATCGGCTACAAGACAACCGACTACTTAGTTGTGGAGACCAGTCCGAAGGTGCGTCCAGTGTCGAAGCTGTCGGGCACAATAGAGATCGGCGCCTTCAACCTCTACAGTACGGTAGCAAAAGAGTACGAAAGGCAGACCGGTGGAACCCTCGACTGGGGCTACCTGCCGTATGTAGTGAAAGAAGGAAAGGTGCCCTACCGGGGAACGGTGATTGACCTGAGAGACACCATCCGCAGCATAAAAGCGGAGACGGCGCGGGTCATCGCAAGCAGGGTCCTGGCTGCCTGGAAGGGCACTGCCGACATCATCCAGGTGGTCTACCTCGCCGGTGGCGGGGCTTTAGAGTTTGGTGATCTGGTCTCAATGCTCCCTGCGGCGAAGGTGCTCCCCGACCCTCAGTGGGCGAACGCTGAAGGGTTCTTATCCGCGCTCCAGGCGAAGCTGCAGAAGAATTCCCTCAAGGCAATCTCCACCAGTGCAGGCACCTGAAGAGACCCCTGGTGACAGGCTTCAAAACCTTGGGCCACAAGGCTATGAACCCGATTTTTAGAGAGGGGTGGTGACTCAATTCTTCGAGTTCGGCTTCCAGCGAAAGGTCATGTCACCACCCCCCTGTGGAAAACTGCCTCAATCCCTTGCGCCGCAAGGCGGGAGGAGGTGTCACCACTCCATGCCCCCTGGCCGTGTAAGAGTCACTGTGCGGTTTCCCGCAGACCACTATATCGCAACCCTTCCCCCGGGGACGCGGGCCTACGTCGTCCGGCAGTTGGTCGACCAGGCGCTCAAGATTGACAGGCAGCGGGAGAAATTAGAAGAGATCAGCCGGAAGCTCGACCTGATCTTGAGCAGGCTCCAGGGAAATGTTTCCTTAGAGCAGAAGCCGTCCAATGTCAGCATTGACCCTGACGAGTTTCTGAGTTTCTTCTAAGGAGGTGTTTTTGGTCTTGAGCAGCTTGTACGAACTTGCAAGAAGAGTCGCCGCCAGAGCCGAGGATCTGCGCCTCGACTGTGAGGAACTGCTCTTGAAGATTGAGCACCCTCTGGAGGACTCCTTTCTCGAGGTGCTCCCACCGATGCCCGGCGCAGAGGCCAGATGGGACGGGCGCGTGCTGAAGTTCGTTGTGCCCGATTACCCGCCGAGGGTCAGTGCCCGCGGCAGCTACGAGCGCAAAGTGCGCGACAGGTGGCTCGGGGCGATGATCAACGCCTACACCGAGGCAGACTTACACCTGCGGTTCGAGAAGGCCTTTATCGTGATCGCTCTCTACCTGCCGTACTCCCTCGAATGGGACCCGGACAACAGAACGATCAAGCACATCATCAACGCCATCCGCTACCTGAGGCTGGTCGAGACCGACAGCTGGAGGCACGTCTCCTACGCAGTCGTTGGGGAGGTCGACAAAGCGAACCCGAGGACTGAGGTCTACGTCTTCGAATGGCCATGGAACGGCCCAGTGCCGCTCGTGGAAGCACTTACCAGAAATGGGAGCAAAGGTACCAGTTGAAGGCATTTGAGGGATGTCCGGTTTTCCAGAGTTTAGCAAAGATGCTTGTTCAAAAATTCCTTGAAGGGGTGTCCAAAAGGGGGTTCAAAGTCGCCAAACCTTGATATGCAGACTTTGACAGCTATCAAAAGACGGGCGGGGAAGGTGTTCCTTAAGCCACTTCCCGCCTGGCTTGGAGCGTGCAGGAGTCTTGCAAAATCGCGTCTTTTTCGGCGGCTTTCCCGCGGCGCTCAAACCCCTATGGTTGAGCCGAACAACGGTTCTTGGAAGAGAAAAGAAGAAGGAGGTGTCAAAATTGGCGAATAAGAAAGGGGCCGCACGCGAGGTTTTCTGGGGCTCTTGTACGAGGGGACAGTTGTTGTCGGGAGTTCAATTGCAGCCCCGGGACCGCCGTCTGCTGGAAGCGCTCTGCAGTTGTGAGGTGCTGACGACGCAGGAGGCGCGACGGCTGATGTATGGGGAGGAGGACGAGCGCGGCCGCTGGTATGTCTACCGGCGCCTGAAGAAGCTGGAGCGAGCTGGCCTGCTGCGCCGCGTGGGCCAGAGGATCTGTGTGACCCAGCGGACGCTCGACCTGTTCGGCTACGATGCTACGGCTTACCACGTGCTGGACAAGGAGAAGCGGTGCGTGGGTGAGATCTACATTGCAGCGGTGCAGTCCGGTTGGGAGTGGCTTCCTGCACGCCAGGCGAAGAAGGAGTACAACTTCAACCGTGGGGACGCGTTCGCTGGGTTGATACGCGGACGTGGAGCCTATCTACTTTACGTACTGCCCCGCAGCCCTCGCAAGAGCTATGTCCAGCGTGTGCGCTCGGAGGCAAGGCGCTGTGCGCTGCTGGGCTTCGACGGTGCGGTTGTCTTTTGCCCCACGCCCGATTCGATGTCTGCGTTTGGGTCTGAGCCTGAGTTCAGCGTGCGCCGCCTGATGGTGCTGCCCCTGCCTTTCGGCTTGGAGGTCTTGGGGCGTTTCAGGGAAGGTTTCGACTCCATCTACCGCGCTGCGCTGGTCGGCTGTCGCTTCCTGCCTTCCAACCGCACGTTTGCCGACCACGTGGTGAGGCAGGGCGAAAAGGAGTACTACCTCTGCGAGTTGTTCACGAACGACCTGAACGTGCGCTGTGTCTTGGCCGAGCAGTCGCGGCGTATCGAAGAGGTGGAGGGCAGGGGTTTTATCGTGTTCTGCTTCCAGAGCCAGCTTCGGCTTCTGGACTCTCTGAGCTTGGGTTGCGGCACCCAGGTCTGTGTCGTGTCAGAGGACTGGGGTCGCGTAGACAGACTCTCTCTCGAGGAGTTGAAGACCTGAAGCTGGTTGAGGTTGTGTCTGTTGAAAGCAAGCCTCAGTCGGTCAGGGCCTCGCTGCGTGCGCTTTAGCCTGTTCCCTGGGACGAGGTCGATGAGCACATGCAGCCCGGCATCCGTGATTTAGGTGTGGTGGCTCCTGCTGACGACCGCGAGGTAATCGGCAACGTGAAGCCGGGTTTTGCCTGTCGGGCGCAGCGCCTGCGTGTCCACCCGCAGGTTGCAGGTCAAACCCGCCTCGGGCATGCTCAAGAGGGTGCTGACGGTTTTCTTGAGAGGCAATTTCCTCGGCATGTTCGACTGCGAGACGAAAATTCAGCTTTCGGACCGTGTTGTCTGCTTCGACTTCCACGACATCAAGGACGAGTTCACCAAGTTCTACGCTATGTTCAGGGTGCTGACCTGGGTAAAGCAAAAGTTCGTGCAGCAGAACCGGGAGGTCCGCAAGAAGGTGGTGATGGACGAGGTCTGGAGCCGAGTTTCCGAGCAAAACCTCTCCTGAGGAAAGAAGAGGGGGTGTGAGAGTTGTTTTACTGCGAGAACACCGAACTCGAGCGCTTCGAGAAATTGATGAAGGGCGAGGCCAGCCTCACGGAGCCTTTTGTCGGTGAGACTCCGCCGTGGGAGCCCTTCAATTCCGACTGCTGCGGCGGCTGGGAGGTTCAGGGTTACCAGGATGGTTACGGGAACTACTGCCAGGACGGCTACGGAGACTACCTGCCGCCGTTCGGACTCGTCGAGATGTGCGCTGTGGCTGTTTTCGGCGCCCTCTGGCTGTTGTGGAAGGGACTGAGTTGGCTCTTCATAACTATAGTGGGTGACAGAAAGGTGGGGATGTATCTTGGTGAAGAAAACGGAGAAAAATCGTGCCGCAGCGCTGGATAAGTTGTTGGCGGAGCTGGAATAGGTCCAGTCTTCCGGGCGTTGAAGGTCGGTATCTCCCCGCCGAGCCTCCGGCTGCGGCAGGAGTTGCGCACTGCGGACGTGGAGATCGAGCATGTCTCCCGGCGGCACCACAGCGACGCCAACATGGTCTACCAGGTGGCGTCGCTGCTCGGGGCCGACCTGCGGGCCGAGGCGGAGGCCGTCCTGGCGACCTACGGCACGGGGGATTCGTAGGCCGAGGCCGTGCCCTGGCTGCCGAAGACTGAAGCCTAGTACGGGTCCGCAGGGCCCGAACCCCAGGCCCCAAGGTCAGGGGCTTGGAGACCGGCACCTTCACGGTGCTGGAGGTGTGGGCCGGGAAGTTGGGGCGGATACTGCAATGAAGGTGAGAAAGGATGCCGGTTATATGCGAGTTTTCCCGGTGTAAAGATATGCATGTACTATAACGATCACTTTCCCCCGTATGTACACGTTTTCGCTCACAGCTTTTCGGCCGTGGTGTCCATTCCTAATGGGGAGATCCTGAAAGGAAAACTGCCAGGGGGAACTGAAGCCGGGATCAGGAAGTAGCTACAGAGAAACGCCGGGGTGCTAATGGAGAACTGGAACCGGGCACGACGGGACGAGCCGTTGTTTCAGGTGCCCGCAGGGTGAGGTGACATGAATGCACGAGGACCGTGTAGAGTCTATGCTCCACGAGGTCCGGAGCGCTTATCCAGTGGGAAGCCACCACTTGATTCTCGAGTTCGAGACCGGCGAGTACCGGGTGGTCGACATCCGGCCTTTCCTGAAGGGCCCGGTGTTCGAGCCGCTCAAGGACCCGGTCTTCTTCCGGCAGGTGAAGGCGGATCCCGATGTGAGGACTGTGGTCTGGCCTAACGGGGCCGACATATGCCCGGACGTGCTGTTTGCTGAGAGCGTACCGCTGAAGCTGCCGGAAGAGTTGGAAGCATAGAGTCGAAAACCAGGTGAGTTTCAGAAGCGGCCTGAGCAGTCGGGCCGCTTCTTGTTTTCCAGGGCCGAACCCTGCCCGTAAACCCATTCCAAAACGGAAAGGAGGGAATGGGGCGGGCCGGGGAAGACCGCCCCGACTCATGGAGCGAGAGAGCGACGCTAGAAGCGGAAAGACAAGAGAGAGTGCAAAGTTATCGTGCTGAGTGCAGAAGATGCCGCACGATTCTAGTGCGACCTCATCAGGCAGCCCCGCTGGGCGTGGACCTACCACGATAGGGTCCTGATCAAGTGGGCGGTCGATCCACCCCTCCGCTTCTTAGAAGGGCGGCTTTTCTAAAAGGGGTAGAAGCCACTTGGCTTTGCCCGGTTTTTTGACACACACGGCTACAGACCCAGGAGTATTCGCACCCTGTCTTCCACCAAGGCCATCGTTTCGGCAGATACCCTTCCCAGTTTGGCTATCAGCCTCTCGGTCGAGATCGAACGGATGTCCTCGCACTTGACAAAGCTCGTCGCCTTCACACCTCCCTCCGGGGGGTCCACCCTCACGTGAAGCGGTATGCCTTTTTCTCTTGAAGTCATCGGCAGAACAATTGCGAGTCCTGCCGGCCCCGTGTTGAAGGCATCCACTGAGATCACCAGGGCGGGACGCTTCCCGGCCTGCTCGTGCCCGCGGACAGGGTTCAGGTCCACCAGCCAGACTTCGCCGCGCAGCGGGGAGGCCATCACCCGCCGCCCTCCAGATCGTCGGCCAGGGTTGCTTCCCATTCCCTGCGCTCGGCGACCTCTTCATCCCACTTTTCCGGGTCGTTCCTCAAGGCCGCATAGGCTTCGTTGGCCCTCTCAAGCAGCCACTGGCGGCGGTACGCTTCCACGGCCCGCTCCAGCACGCTCTGCATCGTCTCCCCCGTCTGCTCCGCGATCTCCTTCAACACTTCCCACGCCCTGCTGCTGACCCGCACAGTGGACGGCACGACCTATCCCTCCTTAGACAGCATTGCCTCCCTTTTAGTATACCGTTTTGTATACATCTCAGTCAAACAAAGTTCTCTTTGGAACGACCTCGGGATGCCGCCTGTACTGCGCGCGGTCCATAAACCAAGGGTCTCCGACAGGAGGTATTTCTTTAATGATAGATACGGTCAGAAAACCACCCGAAGGCAGGTTTTCACCCGACCTGAAGACAGGCTCCGCCTGGTGCCCCTACTGCAGCGGAGTAAAGGATTTCGTCTGGGACGCCCAGTTTGCCGTCTCCAGGTGCCCCACCTGCGGGACATCGAGCGAGGACTTCTGGTTGCGCGTCTGCAACTCCGGTACGGTGAAGGTCGGCAGGACCGAGCACAAGGGCCTCTGCTCCGACGCCGGCAAGGCGCGCTTCGACGCCGCCGTGAGGGAGTCCGGCAGGGCCCCGACGCGGACGCCAAAACCGGAGCAGCCGGAACCGGAGGTAGAGGCGGACGCCTCCATCCCCGGGAGGGGGAGGAATAAGTCGTCCCTGCCCCTCACCACCTGCCCAGTCTGCGGGCGGGAGCTCGCCGCCTACCCCGGAAAGGCGACCTGCCCCCGCTGCCTCGCGCCCCTGGAGGTCTCCAGGAACGGCGAGGTGCGCGCCTTGGAAGATGGCAGGCTGAGGTGCCCGCTGTGTGCTTCCTCGGTGGCCGACAGCCCGGAGCCGGGCAAAAGCTATATGTGCACCAGATGTGGGGTCTGGGTCAAGCCCGATGGGAGCGTCGACGTAGGCAGCACGGAGAAGGCACGGAAGAAGCAGCCCGCCCGGAGCGGAAACCCGGAGCCTTTCCCCGCGGAGGCGTCGGTCTCCCCGGTCCTCAAGGAAGTCCCCGGAAAGCCCGAGAGCGGAGCCTGGGCGATTGGAGACGACTGGGTTCTCTGGACCGAGAGCCCGGCGGGGGCCGAAGCCGCGAGGGAGCTGGGCCTCAGGGAGATGGCGGTGCATGCTGGGAACGGCAGGGCGGCCCTGCAGTTCGCCGGTCCCCCTGAGGCCGTGAAGCAGGCGCTGCGGGCCGCCCGGGAGGACGGCAGGGTCCTCATAGCGGAGTCCTTTGAGACGAAACTCGAACTCACCCTGGACGTTCCTCCTGCCCCGCCGAAAGGAGCAAAAGAAGAGCAGCCCGGAAGAACCGTCCGCCAGCCGCGGCTCTTCTTCGAGCCCGAAGGAGAAGACCAGAAAAGCGACAGCGAAACCCGCTGCGACTGGTGCAAGAAGATGTTTACCCGCAGGAACAACTTCGCCAAATACTGCTCCGAAGCCTGCCGGAGGGCGGCCGAAAGGGAGAAGAAGAGGCTCTGGAAGCGGAAAAGATCGGCCGCCAAGTAGGAGGAGCCGAAGACCCCTCAGAGGTAGAAAAAGGGGAATTTTTTCCAGCCCGCAAACCCTTGATTCTAAAGGATTTTTTTCTGCCCGAAAAGCCGATTTTCGGGCGGGGGTATATAATTATACCCCCGCCGGAAAAAACTTCGCTCAAATCGCCTTCTATTTTGAGGACCGAGAGGCGATCCCGGGACACCTTGAAAATCAAGGCTTTCAGGTTTCCAAGATAAAAGCCGTTTTTCCCGGTTTTTTCGGCGCGGGTTCGACCCCGCGTCTCTTCTTTTTTCAGGAGGTGTTTTTGCTGTGCGGTTCTACACTGTCTCCGAGGTGGCGAAGATCCTTCGCGTGAGGAAGTCCTACGTCTACGAACTCGTGCACCAGAAGAGGCTGCGCGCCCTGAGGCTCTCGGAGAGGTGCATCCGCATCCCGGAGGAGGCCCTCCGGGAATTTGTCGAGCAGGAAGCGGGCCGGACGGGGGCGAATTAAGATCCCATCCGGCCCCTCCCTTGTTTATTGGGAGGGGATGGAGAATTGGCGAGGGTGAGAAAGAGGGGTAAGGCGAACTCTTGGGAGATCGAGGTCTACCTGGGCCGCGACCCTGTGACTGGAAAGAAGCGCTTCTACCGCGAGACCTTCCGCGGCACGAAGACACAGGCGAAGCTGCGCGCCTCCGAGTTAGAGGTCAACCTCAAGCGCGCACCCGGCGCCGCGAAGGCCCCAGCGACCGTCGGCGAGTGCCTCGACAGGTGGCTCGCCCACGTCCGCGGTTCGGTCGCCGAGACCACTTTTGAAAATTACTCGGTCCACGCCCGGCGCCTCAAGCCCTACGTCGGGAGGCTCCCCCTGTGGGGACTCACGCCCGGTGCCCTGCAGGAGGCATTGAGCCCGATGTGGGAAAAATTCGTCCCGACCACCTGCCGCAAGACCGTCGGGACCCTCAAGACCTGCCTGCGGCAGGCTGTAGCCTGGGGCTGGGTCTCCCGCGACCCTACGCAGGGGCTCAAGCTCCCGCGAGTCGCGCGGTCTGAGAAGAGGGTCCTCGCGCCGGGAGAGCTGACCAGGCTCCTGGAGGCACTCAAGGGCTACAAGCACGGCCTCGCCGTGCGGGTGCTGGCGGTCGCAGGCTTAAGGCTCGGGGAGGTGCTGGCCCTGAGGTGGGAGGACGTTGACTTCGAGAAAGGCACAGTCACGGTGCGGAGGAGCGCCGACTCGAAGAGGAGGAAGCTGAAGGAAGACACGAAGACACCGGCGGCGCGCAGGACGATCAGACTCGACGCCGAGACGCTCAGGCTCTTGGAGGAACACAAGAGGAGCCAGAAGGTGCGCCCGCTCAAGGACGCTTTAGTCTTCCCCGCCGAGGACGGGAGACCTCTGAGGTGCAACGCCGTGAGGAAGACGCTGAGGCTCGCCCTGAAGAAGGCCGGACTGCCGCGGATCCGCGTGCACGACCTCAGGCACACGGCCGCATCGATCCTGATCGACGCCGGGGTGTCTCTGACGACAGTCGCCGCCTTCCTCGGGCACTCCAGCCCCGCCACGACCGCGGCCATCTACGCCCACGCCGTGAGGCGCGCCGACAGCGTCGCCGGGGCCCTGGAGTCGGGCAGCGAGTCGGGCAGGAAGCCGGGAAGCTAGAGCCTGTGCGGGTTTGCAGGTGGGGTCTCTTTGTTCAAATCCTTCCGCGCCCACCAGTAGGGAACCCTCAAACCCGCAAGGCACAAGGCTTTGCGGGTTTTTCGATTTTAAAATGCACTTCCTCCACCTACATCCTTTTGTTCTGCAGGAAAAACGGTTAAGTTTGGCGAATACCAAACCTGTCCAGCTTTTTCTGCTCCAAAACCGCAGGGCTGGTGGTCTTCCGTGCGGGTGCTGCTCGCTGTTATCGGGGTTTTAGAGTCTTGCCCTTCGAGGCATTGCTCCTTTCGATCGGAACGTTGTATACGCTAAAAACCTTGTCTGAAATTCGGCTCAGTGGCTTACCAATTATGGTATTATGGGGAAGGTGACTATGAACCAAGAAACAAACTATAAAGGTGAAATAATGTTGGAAAAAGCGAAGAGCATAGGTGATTTCTGGGCGTTTAAAGAAGAACCACTATCAAAGGATAAACAACTGTTACTTTTTGATAATGTTCAATTTATTTATGAGTTGGCATTGGCTCAACTTGAACTGAAATCCTTGGGTGTAAAATTTGAGTTAACTAATGGATTAAGAGAGTTCAGACTTTTGGAAGAACCCCAAGATGTGGAGTTGTTAAAGAAGAAACTTGCTTACTTTAAGTTAATTAAAGATAAGTATACAGACTATTTTTATATTGTGAGAAAAAACCGAACAAGGTCTGTGAATCAATATTTAACACATTGGATATACCCGTATAAAGGAAAATTTCATCCCCAGATGATTAGGGCATTGCTCAATATTATAGGACTCAATAAAGGAGATACGGTATTAGACCCGTTTTTAGGCAGTGGAACCACAGCAGTTGAAGCCCAATTATTGGGAATAAACTGTGTTGGAATTGATATTTCTCCTTTATGTGTGCTTCAAAGCAAGGTGAAAACAGAATCAATAGAAGTTTTACCAGAGATCTTAAAGTGGAAGGATAAAATTTCAGAGAAAGTCGAAGTGAATCTATTTAACCCTGATAACAGGGCTTTGGATAAGGCGATAGAAGACCTACCCAATGAAAAAGTTAGAAACTTTTATCTTATGGCAAAATTAGTGGCAGTCAGTGATAATGCAAGAAGGAAGAAAGACTTTACCAATGCATTCAGAAAGAATTTAGACTTAATGATTTTGTCAGTTAAAGATTATGTTGATGTGGTAAATAAACTTCAATTAAAAGTTGGGAATGTTGACATAAAAGTTGGTGACTCAAGAACATTGCCTTTGAAGGATAACAGTGTTGATGGAATAATAACTTCTCCTCCATATTCTATCGCTTTGGATTATGTATCCAATGACGCTCATGCATTAAAGACATTGGGTTATGATTTACAGGAGCTACGGGAGGAATTTATAGGAGTTAGAGGTAAGGGACAAAGAAGAATAGACCTTTACAACGAAGACATGAGGAAAAGTTTACAGGAAATGCATAGGGTTCTCAAGCCTCAAAAGTGTGCGGTAATTGTAATTGGAAATGCCACCTATCAGGGAAAAGAAATAAAAACTGTGGAGTTTATTATAGATTATGCAGAAAAAATCGGGTTTAGATTGGTGAAAAATATAGATAAAATAATTTTCGGACTTTATAATGTGATGCAGAAAGAAAACATATTGATTTTTGAAAAAGAGGGAGAAAAATGAGTGAGCATGAAGAATATATAAAACAGCTTGAAGCAGTAATAAGTAAATTTTTAGAGCCTCTCAAAGGCATTCCATATCCAGTCGCAATAAAAGCTCTAACCGGTTGCAAAGTATTATCTTTTGATTTATCAATCAAAGAAAATCAGGAATTATTAGAACTTCTAAAAACTGCTGCACACCTCGCGGGAAGTGAAGCTTATAAGAAAGGAATCTTTACAGGAAGACCTAATGAAGCTGGAAATCATATGGAACCTTTTGTAGTATCAGCTTTAAGAAAATTAGGGCTCAGAGCAGATAAACCTCGGTCAAGAAGTGGTAAAATCAAAGTGGTTGGTTATCCTGATATTGAAATTATAGATAACAGAGGAAAAATTATTTACCTTGACTGCAAGACTTATAACACAGATACAAAAAATCAATCATTTAGAACATTCTATTTTTCGCCATCTAGGGATCCAAAAATCACAAGAGACGCTTTTCACTTGCTTTTGAGTTTTGAATTAACAAGGGAAGCAAGAGAGGCTGAAATGGCTTTTGTTCCAATTTCATGGCAACTTTATACGTTAGAAAATCTACAAGTGCAAGTAAAACACGAATTTAATGCCAGTAACAAAGACCTCTACAAAGAGGAATTTTTATTGGCAAAAGGGAAGTTAAAATGATTCCGCCGAGCTGAACTCTCCGCCCTCGCTTTCTTGATCACCCGAGCACTTTCGCTCAAGCCTGTTGTGGTGCACCAGATGAAGGGGGAGAATTTGATGAACCGGGACGAAGCCCTCGCCTTCGTGAGGGAAAAGGTCAAAGACGAAGACCTGATTAAGCACCTGCTGGCGACAGAGGCGATCATGAGGGGGTTGGCCAGGCGCCTCGGTCAGGATGAGGAGAAGTGGGGGCTCACTGGGTTGCTTCACGACATCGACTACGAAGTGACCAAGGACGCTCCTGAGAAGCACGCCATCATCGGGGCGGAGTGGCTGAAGGAGAGAGGTCTGGACGAGGAAATCGTTCACGCGGTCAGGGCGCACGCCCACAGCGAAATTCCCCGCGAATCTCTCCTCGACAAGGCCCTCTACGCCACCGACCCTCTGTCTGGCCTGATCACTGCGGTGGCCTATGTGATGCCTTCACGTACCCTCGCCGAGGTCAAGGTGCGCTCGATCAAGAAGAAGTTCAAGGACAAGTCTTTCGCTCGTGGTGCCAGCAGAGAGCAGATCAGAACCTGCGAGGAACTCGGCATCACCCTCGAGGAGTTCTTTGAGATTGCCCTCAAGGCGATGCAGGAGATCGCCCCGTCTCTCGGCCTCGCCTAGAAAAGTTCACGTGTTGGCAGGAATTGCGGGGTTTTCGTAGAAACTATTCTAATTTGAGCAAAAGTCTCCTAGAGAAAAGGCCTTTTTTTGTTGTGCTGGGAACACTACCATTGTGTCCTTTGCACTTAACTTGTTGCTGTAGGGGCGGAGAGTTTGTATGGCTGGAGGAAGAAAAAAGCGCAGCAAGAAGCAGAAAAAACCTGCAAGAGCTGCTTCCGTGAAGAGGACCGCCAAACGGGAAAGTGGAGAAGGAAAGGTCTGGTTAAGCAGAACTGCAAGCAAGGGTACCAGGAAAACGGCCGAAGAAGCTTCGAAAAACCGTTATGTGGTGGCGAGTGGGACGAGCCTGCGCCTGCCTTTTGCTAGGGAAGAGAGGCGCCTCGCTCTGCGGCCTGCGTTTTCCAGGCTGCTGCCGCTGCTGCGCCAGGCGCTCACAGTAGAGGGTCTGGTGGCACTGCTGCTGGCAGTGCTGCTCTTCTATCCCCCCTACTTCCGCGGTCTCTTCTTCGCCAGGGAACTACTGCCGACGCATGTCTTCACCGCGGTGATCTTTTCCATCTTCGCTTTCTACAAGCTCACCAAGGGGGAACTTGTGTTTTTCCAGCGGCCCCTCGATTACGCTGTTTTTGCCCTGCTTGACCTCTACTTCATCTCCTGCTTTGTCGCCTGGAACGACCGTGATGCCGTCGCCGCTGTCCTCAAGATGGCCAACTATGTTGCCGTCTACTGGCTGCTGGCCTACAGTGTGCGTTCCCTCCGGGCTGTTGAGAACTACCTCAAGGTGTTTTTCGCCAGCGGCACCGGAGTCGCCCTGCTCGGTCTCGGTGCTGCCTTCGGAACCTTCCATTATAAAGACGCCTTCGTCGGGGGGCGGATCTACTCCAGCCTCCAGTACCCGAACACACTCGCCTCGTATCTGACGGCGATCAACCTCTTCGGACTCTACCTCTGGGCGAGGGCTGGCAGCATTCTGACGAAAGTGGCCTTCGCCGTCGGCAACTACCTGCTTTTTCTCGTTTTCCTGGGGACGCAGTCCCGTGGCGGCTACCTCGTCTACCCCCTGGGACTGTTGCTGTTCCTGGTCAGCCTGCCTGGAGGCCTGCGGTGGCGCGCCTTCGGCCAGTTCTTCCTTCAGGTCGTGGCCGTCTTTGCCGTTGCCGGGAGGGTCGCTTCCTGCTTTGGTGGTCAGTCAGAACTGGCGGGCTGGCTCTGGGTGCTTGCCGGAGCGGCTCTAATCTCCCTGATCCAGGTTGGGTGGTGGCGCCTGGAAGAGAGCCTGCGCCCGCGCCTGCAGACAGTCTCTTGGCGGAGTGAAGCTGGTGCTGGAGAACCCGATGTCGGCCACGAAGGTGGCGGAGAACCCGGCACGGTCGGTGGAGAGAAGTTGGTGCGCAGGCGCCTCCGGCCCTGGGTACTTCCCACCGCTGCCGCCCTCGCGGTGCTGCTCCTGGCCTGGGGAGGCTACTCCATCTGGAAGAATTCCGAAGGGTCGGTCATCGCCAGGCTGCTCCCCGAGGCCTGGCTGGAAAGGGTGGAGTCGATCTCCCTCCAGGAGAGAAATGTCCAGGAACGGCTGATCTGGAGCCGCGATGCCTTCAGGATCATCATCTCCAGCCCGGTCAACGCCCTGCTCGGAACTGGGGGTGGCGGCTGGAACGCCCTCTACCACAAGTTCCAGGACTACCTCTACTTCTCCACCGAGGTCCACAACCACTTCCTCCAGGTCGGTGTGGAGACCGGCTTTCCGGGTCTGCTTACCTTCTGCGCCATCTGGGTGTTCTTCTTCTTGAGTACCTGGCGGGTCTGGAGGCAGCGTCCGGCGGCGATTCCGGCTGGACGAGGAGACGCCCGTGGAAGCGATCCCGGAACCACCCAGGGACCTGGAGAGGTGGAGGTCGTGCCGGAGGCGGCGCGGGGTGCCAGTTGGGCGATCTTCAGTAGTGCCGTTGCCCTCGGTATCCACTCGGCGATCGACTTCAACCTCTCGCTGGGTGCGGTGGCTATGCTCCTTTGGGGTCTGTTCGGGCTCGGGCGCGGCCTGGAACGCCTCTACGCGCCCCAGAATGCACCCCAAGGAGCGGTACCTCAGAAGAGCAAGCACAAGCGCTCCCAGAGATCGGTGGCGAAGTGGCTTGAGCTTCCCCCGGCGGTTCAGGGAATCATCGTGGGGATCGCCGTGGGCTTGTTCTTCTTCGTTTCTCTGAGCCTGATGGTCGGGCAGAAGCACGCCGCCGAGGCGGCGAAGGCAGCCAAGAAGCAGGACTCACAAGCAGTCGTCTCCAGCCTCGAGCGGGCTGTCAGCCACGACCCCTGGAATTCCTCCTACCGCGCCGACCTCGCCAGGATCTACCTCTACCACGGCGAGAAGTCCCAGGATGCCCAGGCACTAAAGAGGGCTCAGCAACTGCTCCAGGAGGCAGTCAGCCACAGCCGGGGCGACTTCCAACTGCGGCTTCTCTATGCCCGCGTCCTCTTTAGCACCGGCAGGTTCGAGGAAGGGCTGCGGGAACTGGAGACAGCAGTTGAACTGATGCCGCTCAAACAGGAGGTCTACGAAAGCCTCACCTCCGGGTACTTCAGCGCCGGTCGCTTCCTGCTGGAAAAGGCGAGAGAATTGTCGGGGAACGGCGAGAAGGAAGAAAGGGTAGCTACGCTCAGGGAGAAAGCCCGCGGCTACCTGGAGAAGGCAGTGGCCGTTCCCCAGCAGGTGGAAGAAAGGATGGCCGCAGTTCCTGAAGAGCACAAGAAGCTGTGGACGAGGGCTCCTCTTCTCGAGGTCTCCCACCAGACCTACCTGCAGTCAGGGAAGGCGGCAGCACTGCTCGGAAGGTGGGAAGTGGCAAGCAGTTACCTGGAAAAAGCGGCAAGAGCCCCTGGTTCTAAGGCCGAGGCCTTGCTCTGGCAGGGGCTCGTCCTGGAGAAGCAGGGGAGGTCTCGAGAAGCAGAGCAGCTCCTTGCCGAGGCTGTGAAGCTCCAGCCCGACCTGGAGAAGGAGCGCTCCCGCATCGAACCCCTCTTGCCAGACGCAGAGGGAAGTGCAGGTGGGAAGGATAATAGATAAAAATGTAGAAATTATAGTCTGGTGGTCCTAGAATTCGGGGAAGGAGATGGCCATGGAATTCGAAAAGAAGACCGGGAACGAGCAGGCGATAGATTCAAAGCCGATTCCTGCATATCCGCCTTATGAGGATGAGATCGATCTCAGGGACATCGTTCTCACCCTGTGGAAGCACCGGACGCTGATCGCCGCGGTTTTCCTCGCAGCAGTGCTCACCAGCGGTGTCCTTTCTTTTTTTGTGCTCTCACCCGTCTACGAGGTGAAGGCAGCGATTTCTCTGGGCTACCTCCCCTCGATAGGGGAAAACCCCATCCACCCCCTTTACACCTCGCCGAGTTACGCCCGTGAGGTTCTTCTCAGCGATGACCTCCTCCGCGAGGTGATATCTGGCCTCAATCTCGAGGTTCAACCGGCGGAGTTCGAGGCCTTCAAGGAATCGATCGAAGTGGAACCGGTCAAGGACACCAACATGCTCAGGCTGACCATCGAAACCGAGGATCCCGCCGAGGGGCAGAGGATTCTCAACAAGATGATCGAAATCTTCCGGAGCCGCAGCAGGGAGCAGTTCCAGCGCCAGCGGGAGCTTGTGGAAGGTGAACTGCAGAGGATCGCCAGCGACCTGGCAGAACTGGAGCAGCACATCGAGGCTACGAAAGAGACGCTGGCAAAACTGGAGGGAGTAGGTAACAGTACCGTGGTCGAGCTTCAAAGGGCGAGACTCCTCGATGCCCTGTCGCGGTTTGAAGAACAGAGGCAAGGGCTTCTGGAGAAGCAGGCACTCCGGCTGCAGGAACTGCACGGCATTGAGGGAATCCAGGTGGTGGAAAGCCCTCACCTTCCGGAGAACCCGGTGCGTCCCAGGAAGGTGCTCAACATTACCGTTGCCGGTGTCCTCGGATTGATGGTCGGAGTCTTTGCTGCCTTTGGGGTGGAATACTTCCGCAACAACCCCCTGTTGAGCAACACGGAATGATGGCTATCAAGTATGCCCGTGAGATCCTGGAATTCGTCAGTTCTCAAGTGGCCCGACAGGAAAGCGGTTGACCGCGCCCTGCGCCAGTGGGCTGAGCGCGTTGCCGCCTCCCGTCGGGATGTCAGAGGAATCGCTTATTTCGGCTCGTACGCGCGGGGTGACTGGGGCTTCGGCAGTGACCTTGATGTTGTGATCGTTGTCGAAACTTCAGACAAACCTTTTGGGGAACGCGGCTGTGAGTGGGACCTCACCGAAATCCCCGTTCCTGTTGATCTGCTCATTTACACAGTGGAGGAATGGGAAGCACTCGGAAAGAGCAGCTTCCGGAAGGCTGTGGAGCACGAAGGGGTTTGGGTGTATCGGTCTCATCTTAGGTAAAGAAGTAACCAGGTCTGCTCTTGTCAGCTAGCTCTTTTGGAGGATTTGGAGGACGAGCCTAAAGAGAACCAACTACTCCCTCAAGGTTTCCCTAAGGCAACTTTGTGCCTTGGCAAGGTATCGGCTAAGCATTAGCTTTAAGGACGAGAGCCTTGCGTGGCGAGGTCTTCTTACTCATCACCTTTTCGAAGAAGGCACCTACTAAATCTTGACGCGGACGGTGGTTCACACGGCTTTGCCTAGATGCACCAGATCCGGTATACTAGAACTAGGAAAACCAGGAACGATTGGGAGGAAGAGTGCAATGATGTCAAAAGCACTAACGAAAGAAACTGTTTTGAGGGAAATAGAAAAGTTTGCGGATGTCATCAAGGGCTACGGCGTCCGCCGGATAGGGGTTTTCGGTTCGGTGGTCCGGGGCTCCGCGGGAAGGGAGAGTGATCTGGACCTGCTGGTCGAGTTCTCGGAGAAGTCCTTCGACAACTACTTCGGGCTCAAGTTCTTCCTCGAAGACCTGTTCGGGAAGAAAGTGGACCTCGTAATCGCCGAAGATGTGAAGCCCCGGCTCAAACCCCGTATCTTCGCGGAGGTGGAGTATGTCCCGGGATTTTAAGGTCTAATTGGAAGACATCTTGGAGGCGATCGAGAGGATACAGGCATACACCAAAAAGCACTCTCTCGATTCCTTTTTGCAGAACACAATGGTGCAAGATGCTGTTGTCAGAAACCTGAGCATAATCGGAGAAGCGTCTAAGAAGATTCCTCAAGAGCTTCGAGAAAAACATGCAGAGGTTGAATGCCGAAAAATCGCGGGAATGCGGGACATTTTGGTTCACGACTATTTTCGTGTGGATATGGAAATTGTGTGGGACGCGGTGCAGAACAAGTTGCCTGCATTGAAGCGGGTTGTCGAAGAAATCCGGCGCGAACTTATCGAAGAAATTTCCTCCTAAGAGGGAAGGACACTTTGCTTTCTCCTGTCGGTGTTTCGGAAGCAAAAGCTCGGACATCGGAAAAGAGCCGATGTTTTTTCTTTTTTGAGGAGCAGAGAAACAAGAAGTTCATCCTATCTTTTTGAGAAATATGGGCGCAATCTGTAATTTTTGCGACAATTAGGCAATGAAAGCGAAAAATAACAGGGAGAGGCAATTACCGGTTTCTGTTGGAAAGGTTTGCATTAAAACCGGAAAATGTTAGTCAAAGGAAAATCAAACTTGAAAGGGGGAATCTCCCAAGGGGACAGGTCGATTTGACCCTACCACTGGGATGAAATTTCGGGCTATTAAGTGCAATATCCTGCTACCTCTATACTACAGGGGGAGCGAGCAAGTCGTCCTAACAGCCACCCTGATGGTGCTCTCTTTGAGCACTACGGACCCCTGCTGAGTGAGGTGGCCGTCAAGTATGCCCGTGAGATCTTGAAGTTCGTCGGTGGGTTGTGTGCGCGTTGTGGTATACTTACTGTAGGGGGTGAAATCCCTTGGTTGCAGTGCCGGAGATAAAGAAAAAACTGGAGGAAGTATTCCCCCCGCACCAGGCCCAAGTGCTGGTGGAAATGGTGGATTTGGCCAACACACTCGTTAAGGCAAGCGATCTTGCTGAGCTGAAGCAGGTTGTGCAGGAACTTGCCGAGGCGCAAAAGAGGGGCGAAACGAGGCTCGAGCGCTTGGAGGCAGTAGTGGGGGAGCTCGCCGCCCGCGCCAAGGGCATCGCCCTCTACTATTCCTACGAGTTCTAGCAACTACTGCTGATTCCTTTACGGATCCGCAGGCCATAAGGATCCCTCCTCACTCTTACGAGTTCTAGCAATAGGTACGCCCGGGAACCGTCCCGGGTTTTCTTGTTAACCATCACAAAGAATCGAGAAAACATCGCTGAGTAGATCTGTGCCTTGAGTTTAATTTGGCCTTCTGGTAGCACCTGATGAAGAAGCAACCAGGAAGGAGCATCCCGGCAGTTCGCCGCGCTCCCGGTGGTAGGCCACGCACTCCCAGCAGAGACCCTTCCTCGAAAGCTGCCCGCTTCCTCCTGCCGTTATATCTGTGCTGTTTTTCTGATCAAGCGACCTAAGCGACTCTGCTCGCAATACTACCTGTGCAAGGGAATAGCGGATGGCAAAAATTGTGTTTGTGTGGTATCATGATGATAACCTTAGGAGGTGATGTTCATGCCCAGGACCGCAAAAGAATTGACACCTGAGGATATGAAGCCGTATCGAGAGTTTCTCAAAGAGAAAGAAGAGAGGGAAAGAGTTGCATTAAAAATTAGATTTAAACGTGCTTGGGATGTAGCAGAGAAGGCCGCGAAAATACTGTCTCGCAAATACGGGGCGGCACGGGTAGCAGTTTTCGGCTCTTTGACCGACTTTGAACGTTACACTAGATGGTCGGACATAGATCTTGCGGTTTGGGGTGTTCCCAATAGTTTATTTTACAAAGCCGTGGCCGAGGTAATATCCCTGGATCCGGATTTCAAAATTGATGTTGTCGATCCGGAGGATTGTAGTGAGTCTCTGAGAAAGGTAATCGAAGAAGAAGGTGTTTTTTTATGATCAACAGGTATTTGACGTTGGTGGGACGTATACGACAGGAACTTTCGGATGTAAAAAAAAGCGTTGAGCGGGCGAAAATGGCGTGGGAAAAGGCAGAGAAAGAGGCAGATTCCCTATACCTTGATAGTGCAGCTTTAAATCTTCACGACTTTTATAATGGTTTGGAACGGATATTTAGACTGATTGCCGAGATTGTCGATGAGGTAACGCCTGCCGGAAGTAGCTGGCATGTTGAAGGCGAACTAATGGCCTTCTGCAGTTTTTTGGAAGGAAAGACCCCTGCAGAGTGAGGTAGCTGTCAAGTATGCCCGTGAGATCCTGGAATTCGTCAGTTCTCAAGTGGTCCGAAAACATCGGGCTCTTGCTGGAGGAGGTGTTTCGATGACGAGGTCCCCAGCGGAAGAAAGAGGTCACAGTTTGGAGCAGGTTGGAAAATTTGGCACCAGCGAAACGGGCGGCAGGCTCTCCGCGAAGTATGCTAGCTTAGAACAGATCCAAGGGCTCCTAGTGCCTCTCCTCAAGTCCAGAAGTGAAGTGTTGTTTGCCTATATCTTCGGATCCCTCGCCCGGGGCACTACTGGCCCTCTAAGTGACGTCGATATAGCTATCTACGTTGACGAGACCCTGATCCCGGGGGACCTGCCCTTTGGATACAAGAGCGAGTTGCTCACAGAGATCATGAGTTGCCTCAAGAGGAACGATGTCGATCTGGTGATTTTGAATCAGGCGCCGACCTTATTGCGTTTCCAGGTGCTTCGTTCCGGCAAACTAATCTATTGCCGTTCTCCGAGAGCCCGGGTGCGTTTCACTGAAGAGGTCTTCCGCGACTACCAGGATCTTCGGCCACTGCTCGATGTTCAGCGTTATTATCTCAAGAAGAGGCTCCAGGAAGGTAAGTTTGGAGTGGGTAAAGATGGTTGAAGTTACAGTAATTGAGCGCAAGTTGAAAGACCTTGACCGCTACCTCCAGCAATTGTCCAGATATCAGGGCATAACAGGAGAGGAACTTCGGCATGACCTGGAAAAGGCTTGGGCAGTTGAACACGGGCTTCAATTGTGCATTCAAATTCTTCTAGATGTTGGCAATCATCTTCTTTCGGAAAAAGGGGTTTTCGTTAGCGATTATAAAAGCATTTTCTTTGAATTAGCCCGTCTTGGGGTCCTGCCTATGGATTTTGCCAAACGGATCTCTGGGATGGCTGGGTTCCGGAACATTTTAGTGCACGCTTATGGAGAAGTTGACCTCGAGAAGGTAGCCCAAATGCTCAGCGAGAATCTTGGGGACTTTCGTAAGTTTGCAGAATATCTCTGCACCTATTTGCAAGAACAAGAAGAAGATGATGAACATTGAATTTCTGCTACCCACTCCTCCGAGTTCTGGCAACAGGCACCGCTCTATGCGGCAGCAAAAAGAGAACAACAGGCACTGCTCGGGAGCAATCCCGGCTTTTCTTATTATCCGTCGTCAGCTTGAGTTTTGGCTTCCTGAAACTGGGTGAGGAAGATGAAAGCGCGGTTATATGCAACCGCGCTTGGGGTTCAAGGCCTGTGCTTGCTTCTGGTAGCACCTAGACAAAGAATCGAAAAAAGCGCGGCTATGTGCAGCCACGCTTGGCTTACGACTTGCGCTTCTGGTAGCACCTGATGAAGGCCTCGATCGAGCGGTCGTAGGTTCGTTCAACCTCCGGTGGGAAGAAGCATCCCGGCAGTTCGCCGCGCTCCCGGTGGTAGGCTACGCACTCGCAGCAGAGGCCCTTCCTCTCACAGTGAGGGTAGGTGCAGGTGCACTTTTCCAGGTTCTTCTCCTTGCGGCACTCCACGAACAACCACCTCCATATAAATAGCTGTCAGCCTTTTATGGGAATATAGAAAAGTTCAAAAGTTCATCAATAAAAAGTTCGCCGAAAACTGCCCGCTTCCTCCTACCGTTATATCTGTGCTGTTTTTCTGACCAAGCGACCTAAGCGACTCTGCTCGCAATACTACCTGTGTAAGGGGACAGTGGATGGCAAAAATTGTGTTTGTGTGGTATCATGGTAATATCTAAGTTTGGAAAGCTCTGCTAAAAGCTTGAGGGGGAAAACTGGATGATCGACATTCACACCCACATCCTGCCCGGACTCGACGACGGCCCGGAAACGCTCGAAGAAAGCCTCGAGATGGCCGAAGCCTGTGTGAGTGCCGGCTTCACTGCGGTCGTGGCCACACCCCATGTGATCCCCGGGGTTTTCGAGAACAGCAGCCAGGAGATTCTCGAAAGCGTTCGAGCTCTTCGGAAGGCCCTCGAGGCCGAGAAGATCCCTCTCGAGGTTTATCCTGGTGCGGAATACCACATTACTCCTGATCTTCCGCAGGACCTTGCCGCGGGGAAGCTGGTCACCCTCGGCAACACTGGCAAGTATCTCCTCGTCGAGCTTCCGGTCCAAGAACTGCCTCCCTACACCGAGCAGGTGCTCTTCCAGATCCTGCTCAACGGGGTCACCCCGGTGCTGGCGCACCCTGAGCGCAACGAATACCTCGCCACTCATCCTCAAGCCCTCGCAGAACTCGTGCGGAAGGGTGTCCTCGTCCAGGTGACTGCAGGGTGTCTCACCGGCCTTTTCGGCTCCCTGCCGAAAAAGGCAGCCCAACGCTATCTTAAAGAAGGGATGGTTCACTTCGTTGCCACTGACGCCCACGGTCCTGGCAGGCGCCTGGAGGCTGCCGCCAGGGCAGCGGCGCTCCTCGGAAGGATCGCAGACGACCTCTTGCACACTGCCCCTTCTGCTGTGATTAAGGGACAGAAGCTGACCATAGCTACCACTGGGAGTGAATGTGAGGAAAGGCCGGCGCCCAAAATCTGGGACCGTTTCTTGAGGAGGATTCTTCCCTCCAGGTGAGCGACAAGAGAGCAAAAGGGATAAGCCGACGCAAGGACGGCTAAACGGAGACTGCGTGGCCTTAGAAACACTCTAGAAAATTTTTTGTGAAAAGGATTGCACTTCCAGCTCCTCTGTGGTAAATTGTTATCTAAGAGTAGTGTGTCCTTTTTGATCCTGCCGGGAAAGGAGGTGAAACGAGGTGATGGGCAAACTGCAAAGCAACCGCCCCCTTCTCGGCAACATCGGGTTGGTGGTGTTCCTCGCACTCCTGGTGACACTGACCTTCGGAACCGTCCCCCAAGCCCAAGCATTCCAACCTCAAGTGACCCCATCTCCAGGTAGTTTTAACCGCGTAGTCACTCCAGAGCAGCCGGTAGCAGTCGAAGGTGAAGATGGATGGGCATACAATGGTCAGACCGCAAAAGTCCAGGCAACGACTGATACAGAAGTAAGCTTCACAATACAGGTTTGCACTCCCAGCGACTTCAACAGCATCTTACTGGAGATTATTGGAGTAGGGAATCTTGATGACGGTAGCAAAGTTAGCAACGCCATTTACCAGGTTTATGGGAAAGTATATGGGATAACATATTATGCATACCAGTTCATCTATACTTGGGTATACGAGAATCTAAACTTTGATAGTAATTATACACTGGCAGTTTACGCTGGTGATGATCAACCATTGGCATCCATTACCCTCGACCTGGAGGCACCACCACCTAGGCCCAGCGGGGGCGGGGGCGGTGGCGGCGGTGGTGCTGCACCGACTGAAGAGGAAACTGCCACCGGAGAAATCACCGTTGAGGACGGTCAAGGGACCCTCATCGTTGATGCCGACAAAGTCAAAGAACTCATCGCCGATCCTGAAGTCGAAGCAATCGAATTCGAAATTCCCGCTGATGTCGCTGAAGAAGGAACCGTCGAACTTCCCGCCGATATCCTTTTATCTGTGTTCGAGGCCGCCAAGCCTGCAGTATTCGTAGTGGGCAATGTCCAACTGACCGTCGACCCTGCTGACCTCGCCGTGGAAGACCTGCAGACACTTGCTGAAGAAGGTGCTACTCTCAACGTCGTCGTTGTCAAGAGCGAGGCTCCGCTGCCGGGATACACCGCACTGAAGGTGGCAAGCGACATCTACGACATCAGGATCGATGTCATCGGTGCAGACGGAGTGCGCAAGGGCAGCATTGACTCCTTCAACAACCCGATCACGATCACCCTGCCATACGATCCTGACAAACTCGAAGGTGTCAGCGAAGACCTGCTCTCGATCTTCCGCTACAACGAAGAAACCGGTCAGTGGGATCTCGTGCCTGGCAGCAGAGTTGACAAGGAGAACAACACCGTCTCTGTTGAGAGCTATCACTTGAGCAAGTACGCGGTGATGGCCTACGAAGCAGCTTTCACAGACATTATCGGCCACTGGGCTGAAGCTGACATCAAGCTGATGGCTGCCAAGGGCATCGTCAAGGGTATGTCGGCGACAACATTCGCACCCGAAGCCCAGGTAACGCGGGCCCAGTTCGCCACACTCCTGGTCAAGGCGCTGAACATCCGTGAACAGGCAGCAACCGGTGAGCGATTCACAGATGTTGCCGCAGACGCTTGGTACGCTAGAACAGTTGAGACCGCGGCAGCGAACGGTCTAATCAAGGGTTATCCTGACGGAAGCTTCAGACCCAATGCCAAGATCACACGGCAAGAGCTGGCAGCAATGGTGGCCAATGCCCTGAAGTTCCGCGGCAGAGACGCCGAAGCCCTGACTGCCGAGGAAGTGAACACCATCTTGAGCACCTTCGCCGACCGCAACCAGATCAGCGACTGGGCAAGAGCAGCGGCAGCAGTCGTCGTCAAGAACGGCATCGTCAAGGGCCGTGCTGTAGACGAGTTCGCGCCACTGGCGACAGCCAAACGCTGCGAGGCCGTGGTGATGATCAAGCAGATGCTCTCCTTCCTGGGCGAGCTGTAAGCCGGAGTGACTGACGAAGCGACAACTGAGCTGTGCCGGAACAACCCGGACCCCGGTTCAGGGTGTCTGACCCTGCCGGGGTCCTTAATTTT
>LDZS01000001.1_pt1 | contig 36207 bp, 30 predicted proteins | sample 615471 | NCBI WGS metagenome assembly LDZS01 (sample SAMN03408295, study PRJNA278302) | terrestrial metagenome | isolation source: oil reservoir sample K3 | place: USA: Alaska, North Slope, Kuparuk formation | collected 2013
CCAAAGGCTCATGATAGGGCCAAAGGCCCCTGAAACCTTTTCTGTCCCTTTTTTCTGAAAATAAAACAAACCTAACGCAATCAACACACTGAGAAGAACTACCTCTGTTTTTTCTAACGGTCTTAACCCAGGTATATAAGAAATTCCTTCTACAGCACTCATTATACTTATGGCAGGGGTGATAACCCCATCTCCCATAAGAAGGGAAATACCTATAAAAGACAAAAAAACTACCAATCCTAAAAGTCTCTTACGACCTCTTAATAAAGTACGCAATATCTCAGAAAGAATTAAAGTCCCTCCTTCTCCTCGCAAACTAAGACTCATGGCTAAGACGGTGTATTGAATGGTAGGGATGATAATCAAAGTCCAAAAGATCAAGGATAATACGCCTAAAACATTTTCTTTTGTGGGTGGCAGAAAAAGGAAAATAACAGGTAAGGTATAGATAGGGCTTGTTCCTATGTCTCCAAAAACAAGCCCTATAGCCTTGACAATTTTTTGGATCATCTAAGCTCCCTTTTTCGCAAACCCTTGAACATAGTTTTCTACTTCCTCAAGCTTAAGATATACCCTTTCTCCTGTCTTCCTTTGCTTGATTTCTACCTCTCCTTTTTCTTCAAAAGCCTTACCTAAGATGATTTGCAGAGGCACCCCTATGAGATCAAGGTCGTTAAACTTTACCCCTGGGCGTTCATCTCTGTCATCAAGCAAAACATCCCACTTTTGACTTAAACCCTGGTATAAACTTTCTGCCTTTTCTTTAAAACTATCTTTTAAAGGTATAATTCCTATTTGAAAAGGTGCTATTTGCCAGGGGAAAATGATACCTTTTTCGTCATGGTTCTGTTCTATGGTTGCCGCAAGCACCCTGCTAACCCCTATACCATAACACCCCATGATAAAAGGTTTCATCTGGCCGTCTTTATCAAGAAACATGGCTTTCATGGGAAGGCTGTATTTAGTGCCAAGTTTAAAAATATGTCCTACCTCAATCCCTTTCAAAAAACTTAATGGTTTTCCACAATGAGGGCAAAGGTCTCCTTCCGTTGCTTTTCTGACATCAGCTATCATGTCTGGAGTAAAGGTTTCTCCAAGGTTAGCGTTGATATAGTGATATTCGTCTTCATTAGCACCTATAACAAAGTTAGGATATCCAACTAAACTTTTATCGGCAATTATCTTTATCTTTAATCCCTTAGGACCGATAAAACCAGGACTTGCTCCTGCTATTCTTCTTATTTCTTCATCCCTTGCCATCCTAAAGGGTTTACCACCTAAAATCTTCTCAAGTTTTATTTCGTTTACCTCATGGTCTCCTCTTATACAAACTGCTACGGCCTCGTTTTCTTCTACGATATAGATTAGGGTTTTGGTAATTTTTGCCACAGGTAAACCTAAGAAATCTGCTACCTCCTTAGCTGTCCTTACCCCTGGGGTATAAACCTTCTCTAAAGGCTTAGAAGGTTCTTGAGAATAGGTTTCTGAAGTTTCGGCAGGGGTTAACTCTATGTTTGAAGCATAACCACAGGCTTCACAAAAGGCTATGGTATCTTCTCCAGTTTCTGCAAGTACCATAAACTCATGAGAAACATCCCCTCCTATAGCTCCGGTATGAGCCTCTACAGCCTTAAACTTAAGACCACAGTTTTCAAAGATCCGATGATAGGTTTCGTACATTTTCTGATAACTTTTTTCTAAACCTTCTTCGTCAGCATCAAAACTGTAGGCATCTTTCATGATAAACTCTCTTGCCCTCATGATACCAAACCTGGGGCGTATTTCATCTCTAAACTTAACCGCAATCTGATAAAGGATTAAAGGTAGGTCCTTATAAGACTTAACATCCCTTCTCACGATATCGGTTACCACCTCTTCATGGGTAGGCCCAAGACAAAAATCATGGTCCTTTCTGTCTTTTATCCTTAAAAGCTCTTTTCCATAAAGCTCCCATCTCCCTGTTTCTTGCCAAAGTTCAGCAGGCTGGACCAAAGGCATAAGTATTTCAAGAGCACCTGCCTTATTCATTTCCTCTCTCACTATTTGTTCTATCTTCTTTAAGGCCTTAAAACCTAAAGGTAAAAAGTTATAAATTCCAGAGGCTAACTTTCTTATCATTCCGGCCCTTAAAAGCAACTTATGACTAACTGTTTCAGCCTCTGAAGGGTCTTCGCGAAGGGTAGGCATAAAATATCGGCTTAATCTCATGGTTTACTCCCTCCTTACAGAAGGTCTAATTTTTCCCAGGTCTTAGAGGTTAAATCAAGGACTACCATAGTAGGAACACCTTCTTTCCCCAAAACCTCTCCTGGGTTCACCACCAAGGCCTTTCCTATCTCTTTTACTTCAAACTTATGGGTATGACCACAAAAAACATAATCAAACTCATGACTCTTGGCTAAAACATAGGCAAGTTTAGGGTAATGCACCATCGCTACATTAACACCCTTTATCTCTAAAAACGCCTGCTCTCCGTGAAACTTAACCCACGGATATTTTTTAAGATGTTCATACATCAAGGCTATATCTCCTCGATTATTTCCAACGATAAGATGTACCTCTTTCTGAAAAGAAGCTAACAGAGGTATCATAAAAGGAGAAATAAGGTCTCCACAGTGGAAAAGGATTTCACAGCCTTTTTGTTGAGCAACCTTTATAGCCTTTTCTGTGTTAAAAATGTTGTCATGGGTATCACTGATAACCCCAACCAACATCTTATTTTAACCTCCTCATCTGTTCCTCGATTTTTTTCCAAACCTTTTCAACCTTAGCTTTGATTTCATCAGACATAACCGCCTCTTCTGGCCATTCCCTTAAATATCCCTCTTCTCTCCATTTTCTGGTAGCATCGATACACATCTTAGACCCATAGGCTGGATAAGGGCTTGCATGGTCAAGGGCATCAACCGGTCCTTTAACTATCATGATATCTCTTTCTGGGTCTACGTTGCCTGACATGTAAAACAGCACTTCACTTATATTCTGAACGTTTACCTCTTTGTCAACCACCACGATTATTTTGGTAAACATCATCTGCCCAAGGCCCCATAAGGCTGAGGCTACTTTAAAGGCATGACCTGGATACCTCTTATCTATTGATACAAAGGCTAAGTTATGAAAAACTCCCTCCCAAGGAAGATGAATATCTATTATTTCTGGGAGCACCTTTTTTAGCAGAGGCAAAAACAACCTTTCTGTAGCCTTACCAAGAAAACAATCCTCTTGAGGAGGTTTACCTACGATGGTAGCCGGATAGATAGCATCCTTTCTTAAGGTGATACAGGTAACTCTAAACACAGGGTAATAGTCTGGAGGGGTGTAATAGCCGGTATGATCCCCAAAAGGGCCTTCAAGCCTTCTTTCGAAGGGCTCTACATATCCTTCAAGGACGATCTGACTTTCTGCAGGCACCTCAAGGGGCACAGTCAAACATTTTACCAGTTCAACCGGAGACCTTCTTAAAAATCCTGCTAACAAAAACTCGTCTATGTCTTCAGGTAAAGGAGCTGTGGCTGCATAGATAATTGCAGGGTCAGGGCCTATAGCTACAGCTACCGGCAACCTTTCTCCTTTTTTTTCTGCTTTTCTATAGTGCTTAGCCCCGGTCTTATGTATTTGCCAGTGCATACCGGTTTCATTCTTACTAAACACCTGCATCCGGTACATACCTACGTTATAAGTCCCGGTTTCAGGATCCTTGGTGATCACACAAGGAAGTGTTATAAAAGGACCTCCGTCCTTAGGCCAGCATTTAAGTATGGGAAGTTTGTAGAGATCTACCTCATCTCCCTCCCAAACTATCTCCTGACAGGGGGCTTTTTCAACCTTTTTAGGAAAAAGATTGGAGGCACGTAAAAGCTTCGGGACAAGCTTTAATTTCTCAAAAAAAGACCCAGGTTTTGTTACCTCTATAAACTCGGCAACCTCTTTTCCAAGCTCATCAAGATCCTTTACCCTCAGGGCTAAACATATCCTTTTGTAACTTCCCATAAGGTTGGTAACCACAGGAATTTTATAGCCCTTTACTTTTTCGAACAAAAGGGCTGGGCCAAATTTTTTACAAACCCTGTCGGTAATCTCGGTTATCTCAAGTTCAGGAGAAACCTCTTCTTTAACCCTTATCAACTCCTTTTCCTGTTCCAGCACCTGTAAAAACTCTTGTAAACTTTTAAAACTTGACATTTTATGCCTCTGCGATGTCTTTTTTAAAACTAAAATCAACCTCTATCGGATATTCCCCGGTAAAACAGGCTAAACATAATTTGTTTCTTAGATCACCTAACGCATCAACCAACCCTTCTATACTGAGATAATAAAGGGTATCTATGTCTAAAAACTTTCTTATTTCTTCCACACTATGTTTAGCTGCAATAAGCTCTGACCTTGAAGGGAAATCTATTCCAAAAAAGCAAGGGAACCTTATCGGGGGACAAGAAAGCAAAAAATGAACCTTTTTTGGCCCAAGCTCCTTTATCCCTCTAAATCGGTTTTTACTGGTTGTTCCTCTTACCAAGGAATCATCTACTATAATAATTTCTCTATTTTTGATAAGTTCCTTTACCGGGTTTAATTTCATCTTTACAGAAAGATCCCTAAGACGTTGTGAAGGCTGGATAAAAGTCCTTCCTATGTAATGATTCCTTATCATTCCAAACTCAAGAGGGATACCACTTGCCTGTGAATATCCGATGGCTGCATAAGTACCTGAATCAGGAAAGGGCATCACAAAATCTGCCTCTAAAGGACATTCTTTATAAAGATTTTTTCCTAACTGTTTTCTTACAGGATATACGGTTTTGCCAAAGATATGGCTATCAGGCCTGGCAAAATAGATAAACTCAAAAACACAGTGGCTCTTGGGAAACTTTTCTTTTTTAAAAGGAAAATAAGATTTTGGCCCTTCTTGTGTTATAACCAAAATCTCCCCTGGGGCTACCTCTCTTAAATACTGAGCCCCGATAAGGTCAAACGCGCAGGTCTCAGAGGCTATCACATAACCTCCGTTAATTATCCCTAAACAAAGGGGACGAAAACCCCAAGGATCTCTAAAGGCAACCAAGGTGTCATCGTAAAGAAGAAGGACAGAATAGGCTCCCTTTATTTTTTTCATAGTCTCAGCAATAGCCTCTACCAGACCTTTTTTAAGGTTTCTCACGACTAAATGAATAATAACCTCACTATCCATCGTGGTTTGAAAGATATGTCCTTCTTCCTCGAGGGAGCACCTGATCTGATAGGCGTTGACTAGATTTCCGTTGTGAGCTATGGCTATCTTTTTTTTAGCAAAACTCACACAAAAAGGCTGAGCATTTTGTACTATACTTGACCCTGTGGTAGAATATCTCACATGACCGATAGCTACCTTTCCTTTAAGAGCTTTCAAAATCTCCTCATTAAAAACCTCACTTACCAGCCCTAAGGCCTTCCACTCTCTTATGGTTTCTCCATCATAAACTGCAATCCCAGCACTTTCTTGACCTCTGTGTTGAAGTGAATAAAGCCCAAAATATGTATAGTTAGCTGCTTCTTCTACACCAAATATCCCAAAAAGTCCACACATCTTTTTTCACCTCTCTTATTACTCTACTATACCTCCAACAGTTAACTCGGGGATCCTCAAAGTAGGTTGGCCGTCTGAAACAGGAACCCCTTGGCCGTCTTTCCCACAAACCCCAGGTTCAAAATGTAAATCCTCCCCTACCATGTCTATGATTTCTAATACTTTGGGACCATTCCCTACTAAAGTAGCACCTTTAACAGGATAGGCTATCTCTCCTTTATCTATGTAATAACCTTCTCTTACTTCAAACACAAAATCTCCTGTTAAAGGATTAACCTCCCCTCCGCCCATTTTTTTTACTAAAATCCCTTTTTCTATGCTTTTAAGGATCTCTTCAGACTTATGAGGACCTTTGGCTATATAGGTATTGGCCATGCGAGGTATAGGGATACACCTATAATCTTGCCTTCTTCCATGTCCATTAGGTGTTTTCTGGTACTTAAATGCGGTTAACCTGTCATAAAGATAGGTTTTAAGCCTTCCGTTCTCTATCAAAACTACCGGTTGAGCATAAACCCCTTCGTCATCCACCTGATAAGAACCATAAAGACCTTCTATCGTTGGGTCGTCAACCACCGTAATCAAAGGACTGGCTACTTTTTCCCCAATTTTACCTGAATAAACCGAAAGCCCCTCTTCTGCATGGTCTGCCTCAAGACCATGCCCTACAGCCTCATGTATCATCGTTCCTCCTGCCTGACCTGCTAAAACTACAGGCATAACCCCAGCAGGAGCTTTCTTAGCTGAAAGCATCTTCACAGCCAACCTTGAGGCTCGTTCAGGAAGAACTAAAAACTCTTCTAAATCCTTTACCTGTTCAAAGTTCATCTTTCTCCCTGCGACCTCATAACCTCTCTCAAGCCTGCCATCCTTTTCTGCAACCACTATCACTCCCAACTTGGTATATTCCCTTTTATCAGACAAAAATTTTCCCTCTGAGGTAAAAATCCATACTTCTTTTACGACCTCGCTATAAAAAAGACGATAGTGTTTTATCTCTTTCGTAGACCAAACCTTCTTTTTTAATTCTTCTAAATATTCAAGCCTGGTGGTTAGTTTTTTAGAAACCTCTTCCTCACAAGGTCTTTTTGTCTGTAAAATCAACTCTCTTAAACCTTTCTCAAAAAATCCATTAGAAAAATAGAGTTTGTTGGTAAACTCTGAGGTAATTTTTCTTATGGCTGAGCCTTCTTCTACTCCCCAGTTGACCTCGTCTATTCTGTCTGGCTCAACCACTATTTTAAGAGTTTCAACCCTTTCTAAGTAAAGGTCTCCATAAAAAGCGTCTTTAAACCATCCTTGAGTAAGACTTTTTAAATATTTTAGGTCAACTTCTGACATTTTAATACCTTCTTAAATTTTTCATCTGTTATTTTAACAAACTTACATAATTTTGAAACTCCTTTTTGTTTAAGCAACCCCTTCTTCCGTAATCCCTGAGGCTTATTCCTGCGGTATAAATCCCAAGGTTTAAAGCTCTTTCGTCAGGCAATCCTAAGGCTATACCTGCAAGCACCCCAGCGTTAAAATAATCGCCTGCCCCGGTATTATCTACTATCCTTTCTACCTTTAGACTTGAGGCTGTGATAACCCTATCCCTACTCACCAAGGTTGCTCCCTTTTTGCCTTGTTTTAAAAATATCTTTTCTATCCCTAACTCTAAAAGGTCATAAGGGTTTTTATCTAACATGCTCAGTTCTTCTTCTGTGATAAAAAGATGTTTAGTCTTTTTTAGCCAAGGCAAAAGGAACTCCCATCCCAAAGCGGTGTATATTCTACCTGGGTCAAAACAAAGAGGATTAACCTTGCTAAGAAGATTTAGCTGAAAATTTCTTCCTTCTTTAGAGGCAAAGGAAGAAAAGTGGTAAACCCCTGTAGGTAAGACCTTGGTTGATAAAAGGGAAGGGAGGTATTTTTCTGCATCCCCTGGACTTACGAGGATAAACCTGTCACGATATGGGCTTAAGATTATCAAAGCTAAACTGGTAGTTCCTTTTTTTATGATATACTCAGAAACAAGGTTTACCGAAGAAAATTCTTCTAAAATCTTCTTACCAAAAGAATCTTCTCCCACCGCCCCTAAAAAACTACACCTAAACCCCCAAAGACTAAGGGCATAAAGGGTATTAGCTGCAGACCCACCTCCTCCTTCAAACAAAAAGTTGCCTTTTTTCTCTAAAAAATTAAGCACCTCTAAAAATTCCTTTCTTTCTAAGGCTATTTCACCTCCTGGTATAGCTGGTATGTTTTTTTCCTTTAAAACCTCAAGGTCTTCTACCTCAAAAAAAATATCCCAATTAAGCGCCCCACAACCTACGAAATCAAACATTAAGCCTCCTTATGAAACAGTTTTATAGGTAATTTTATAGGTAATTTTAACGTAGAGTCTATTTTTTGGATAGGATCAAACTTTGAAAAGCCGGGTCAGTTCTGGTTGAAAAATTTTAAAAAGAACCTATGTTTTAAAAACAGAGGGCAGGGTTTAAGAGGTGATTGCTCCAGGGATTAATTCCCTGGGGAGGAAAGTCCGGGCTCCACAGGGGAGGACGCCGGGTAACACCCGGAGGGAGTAATCCCTGGAAAGGGCCACAGAAAACAGACCGCCAGCGGCCAGAAAGGATTTTTTCCTTTCTGGTGCGGGCAAGGGTGAAAAGGTGGGGTAAGAGCCCACCGCACCAGGTGGTAACACCTGGTGGCACGGCAACCCCCGTCCGGAGCAAGGCCAAACAGAGCCATGGGTGCCCCGCCCGCTAAGGCTCAGGTAGGCCGCTTAAGAAGAGGGGTAACCCTCTTCTCAGAGAAATAATCACCGCCTGGGGAAAATTTCCCCAGGTAACAGAACCCGGCTTACTTAAACCCTGCCCTCGTAATCTTAAAACAAGACTAACCATGTTTAAGCATATCGAGTTTGTTAAAAGTGTTTTTAAGTTAGAGGACCTGCCTCCTCCAGAATTTCCTGAAATTGCCTTTTTAGGAAGGTCAAACGTAGGTAAATCCTCTTTAATCAATGCCTTTTTAAACCGTAAAAAGGTAGCCAAAGTGTCCTCTACTCCTGGCTTTACCAAAGCCTTAAACTTTTTTAGAATAGATTTTAAGTTTTATTTAGTAGACCTACCTGGTTACGGGTTTGCTAAAGTCCCTGTTGAGGTAAAAAAACACTGGCAATACCTGGTAGAGGGATATTTAAAAGCAGTGAGAGACTTTAGAAATCTTGTACTTATTTTTGATATAAGACGTAATCCCGATGAAGCAGACATCCAGCTGGTTGAGTTTGTAAAACACCTTAAAAAACCTCACTGTATAGTCTTAAACAAGATAGATACTTTATCCTTTAGAGAAGTAGAACGTCAAGCCTCTGTTTATCAAAAAACATTCAAACCTAATCCAGAAACCCCTCTTTTCCTAATCTCCTGTAAAGAATCTAAGGGGATACCCCAGTTAAGATCTCATCTCTTGTCTTGTTTGGGCTTTAAAAATAATTGAGGAAATTTTCCTCAAAGTTTTTACTATTTTTGGTGTTTTCCCATCTAATCATTGATAATTCTATATTCTTTGTTTTGGCATAACTATTGCTATCTATTTTATCAGAAAATAAATCTCAAAAAAGGAGGTGTTTAAATATGAAGGAGGTGTTAAGTTCTCCTAAGTTTCAAACGTTAATGTCTCAAAAAAACAAGGTAGCTTTTGCTCTTACTTTTATCCAGTTGTTAATTTATTATGGTTTTATCTACCTTTTAGCTTTTAAAAAAGATTTTTTAGCCATTAAGGTTACCGGATCAATACCTTTAGGAATTCCTCTGGGGATTTCAGTAATAATTTTTTCCTGGCTGTTAACTGGAGTTTATACCCTTTGGGCAAACAGCGTCTATGACAGGTTGGTTGAAGAGATTAAAAGAGAAATAGAAAAACATTAAAATAAGGGGGATGTAAGATGGAAATGCAGACAACCTTAGGGCAACCTAACGTGGTTTCTATTTTGTTTTTCTTTTTATTTACTTTAACTACTCTTTATATTACCTACTTGGCAGCTAAACGGACTAAAACAGCATCTGAGTACTATGCAGCAGGAAGAAGTATCACAGGATTTCAAAACGGACTTGCGTTGGCTGGAGATTTCATGAGTGCAGCCTCTTTCCTTGGGATTGCTGGGTTGGTAGCGTTAAAAGGTTATGATGGTTTGATTTATTCCATCGGATTTTTGGTAGGATGGCCGATAGTGATGTTTCTTATAGCTGAGCAATTAAGAAACCTTGGTAAGTATACCTTTGCAGATGTGGTAGCTTACAGGCTTAAGCAAAAACCTATAAGGATTGCCTCTTCTTTTGGGTCTTTGGCTACCGTTCTTCTCTACCTTATTGCTCAGATGGTAGGAGCTGGTTCTCTTATAAAACTTTTGTTTGGATTACCCTATGAGTTGGCGGTGGTTTTAGTAGGGACTATAATGATTATTTATGTTCTTTTTGGTGGAATGATTGCTACTACTTGGGTTCAGATTATCAAGGCTTGTCTTTTGCTTGGTGGAGCTACGGTGCTTGCCATTCTCACTCTGGTTAAGTTTGGTTTTAGCTTTAATGAATTGTTTAGTTTTATCAGTGAAAAGTATGGAGAAAAAAGGCTTCTTCCAGGAGGCCTTGTAGCCAATCCATGGGATGCTATTTCTCTTGGTATAGCCCTTATGTTTGGAACAGCAGGGCTCCCTCACATACTTATGAGATTTTATACCGTTCCTGACGCTAAAGAAGCCAGAAAGTCGGTTTTTTATGCTACAGGATTTATCGGATATTTTTACATTCTTACGTTTATCATAGGTTTTGGTGCGGCTGCCATAGTAGGAGAAAACTTGATTAAAAGTATAGAAAAAGGCGGAAATATGGCAGCTCCTCTTTTGGCAGAGGCTGTGGGAGGGACGATATTTTTAGGATTTATTGCTGCGGTAGCCTTTGCTACCATCCTTGCGGTGGTTGCAGGACTTACTTTAGCAGGAGCAGGAGCTCTTTCTCATGACTTATACACCAACGTAATAAAAAAAGGAAGAGCCACAGAAGAGGAACAGGTAAAAGTGGCAAGGTTAGCCACCCTTATCTTAGGAATCCTTGCGATTTTTCTTGGTATAGCTTTTAAGGGACAAAACGTAGCTTTTATGGTAGGACTTGCCTTTGCTATAGCTGCCAGTGCTAACTTTCCTTCTCTGCTTCTTTCTATCTTCTGGAAAAAAATTTCTACCGCAGGTGTGGTAGCAGGCATCTTGACAGGGGTTACCCTTTCTGTGGTGCTTATCATCTTAAGCCCCACTGTTTGGGTAGGCATTTTTAAAAACCCTGCTCCTATCTTTCCTTGGAAAAATCCTGCCCTTATTTCTATGCCAGCAAGTTTTATCATGGCTATCTTAGTATCTCTTTTGACACCAGAAAAAGAAGCTCAAGAAAAGTTTGAAGAGGAAAAGGTTAGAACCTATCTGGGTGTGGGGATAGAATAGCGTGCTTGATGCAGAAAGGTTTATAAGGGAAGTACCCCCTTTTAGGGGGCTCCCCTCATCTGTTATAGCTACTTTAGTAGAAAAAATAAAGGTAAAAGTCTATCCCAAAAACGAGGTTATCTACCGGGAAAAAGACCTCCCTGAATATTTATATCTTGTAAGGAAAGGATATGTAGTCTTAGAAAAAGAAGGTACTATCTTAGACCAACTTCAAGAAGGAGAAACTTTTGGTTATTTACCCTTAATAACTGATCAGGAACTTGACCATTCAGCCCGTGCGGTAGAAGATACCGTGGTATTTTTAATTAAAAAAGAGGATTTTTTAAAACTTTTTCAAAACTATTCAGTAGTCCAAAGTTTTTATACCCAAAAACTGGCTCAAAAACTGGCAGAAGCTTTAAACCAGAAAAAAGACCAGTGGGGAACTTTTAGCTCTGTACCTCTCTCAAAATTGAACCTAAAACCCCCTGTCATCGTAGAGGGAGAAAACTCTGTAGAAAAGGTCATTCAGGAGATGGTAGAAAAAAACGTCACCGCTTGTTTAGTTAAATTAGAAAAGGGATATGGGATTATAACTGAGCGAGACGTTATAAAAAAACTTCTATATCAGGGATTGGATAAAAAAGAAACTAAAGCCAAAAATATAGCTTCTTTCCCTTTGGTGTATTTAGAAAAAGAAGCCCCCTTATCTCAAGCTATGCTTCTTATGACACAACACCGTATAAGAAAAATTGTGGTGGTTGATGAAGGAATACCTGTGGGTATTTTAGAGGATACTGACATCATCTCTCTTGGCAGCAAAAACCTTATTACCATAACTAAAGAAATAGAAAGAACTAACTCTTTAGAGGAGCTAAAAAAAATTTATTACCACTGTTTTTATTCTGCCATAGATTTTGCCATAAAAGAAAAAGACCCAGAGTTGATAGGAAGATATCTTTCTGAAATAAGGGATGGGATCATCAAAAAGGTAGTTCTTCTAACCCTATCTGAAAGAAACCTTTCTCTTCTACCAAGCCTAATGGTTATCGGAGCCCATGGGAGAAGAGAAGCCAGTTTTAAAACAAAACTAAAAATTTTTCTAATTAAAAACCTCTCAGAAGAAACTTTTGAGGTTGCTTTATTATTGGCCAAAAATCTGAAGTTTTTAGGGGTTGAAATAGAAGAGGAATATCTTACCCAACCTTACTGGGTAAAAACCTTAAACGAATGGGAAAAAACCTTTTCTCATTGGATAGCCTATCCTGACCTAAAAGATATAGGTAAAAAAGCTAATTTCTTTGACCTTCGTTTCATAGGTGTGGAACCTAAAGAAGCAGACCTTTTTTACCAAAACATTTTACAGAAGATTAAAAAAACCGACCGTATTTTACCATATTTAGCCTTGGATGCAGTTAAACTCAAAACACCTTTAGGTTTGTTTAAAGAACTCCTGGTAGAAAAATCTGGTCCTTTTAAAGGTAAATTAAACCTGTTTAAATCAGGGGTTTTACCTTTGGTTTGTCTGGTAAGGGTACTTAGTTTAGAACAGGGGATTAAAAACGTGAATACGTTTAAACGGATTTCTCGTTTAGAATCCTCAGGAAGTATTAGACCTGAAACAGCTAAAGACCTAAAGGAGGCCTATAAATTTCTTACTACCTTACGTTTTAAAGTCCAGATAGATAACTTTAAACGAGAACAAGAACCTCACGATTATTTAGACCCATCTGAGTTAGAAAAAGGAGACCTAAACCTTTTAAAAGAAGTCTTTAAATTCATAGAAAATTTGCAAAAAATGCTTTTTGAAAAATACCGTCTAAGCTATTTAAGGTAAACGAGGATCTTGAGAAGGTGTGGAAGGTGTTAACCACAACTTTAAAGAGGACTTACCATACTTTTTTTCGAAAAAAGAAAAACTTAAGTTGGGAGGTCGACCTAAATAAAAAAGTAAAAGATACCACTTTCGTGGTGATAGACACCGAAACCACAGGGCTTGATTTAAAAAAGGACGAGGTTATCTCTGTAGGTGCTTATAAGATTGTTGATCTTACCCTTTCTTTTTCTGAAAAACTAAATTTATACTTAAAAACAGACCTATGTAGAATTGAAGACTCTATCAAGATTCACGGGATTACACCAGACAAACTTAAAAACGGTCTTGAAAGAAAGGAGGCCTTGCATCAATTTTTAGAGTTTACCAAGGGTGCAGTATTGGTAGGATATTTTTTAGAGTTTGACTTAGAAATGCTAAAAAAACATCTCAAAGAAGAACTAAACCTTAACGTCTCTTTTTATGGGTTTGATGTCTTAGACCTTTATCCTAAAAAGACTTTAGATAGAATTCCTAAGCTTAATGAACTGTTAGAAGAATATGATTTACCTACCACCAGTTTTCACAATGCTTTAGAAGATGCCTACATGACTGCTTTGCTTTTTTTAAAATTAGTTTATTCTTACAGGAATAAAAAACTGAAACAACTACCGCTAAAAATTATTTAAAATGCTCCAGAATTCATTTTTTGATCAACCTTTAAAAAATCTACCCTTAAAAACTCCTCTTATTGTGGGGGAAGAAGATTCCTTAGATAAAGTAATTAAACTTATGGTAGAAAAAGAATACAGTTTTGTTGTAGTGCAAGGAAAAGAAGGCTTAGGGATTATCACTGAAAGGGACATTTTACAAAAAGTGGTATATCAACGGAAAGACCCTTTTGGAATAAAAGCTAAAGAAATAGCCACCTTTCCTCTTGTCAGCCTTTCTACAGACCACCGTTTGTTTGAAGCCATCCTGCTTATGGCAGAAAAAAGACTAAGAAAAGTAGCGGTTTTTGATAAAGGAATCCTTCAAGGAGTACTTGAAGATACTGATATCATAAGTTTTCAAAGCAAAAACCTGGTTTCTCTTCTATATCAAGTGGAGTTGGCCCACGAGTTAGAGGAGTTAGCCAAACTTTATAGCCTGGTAAAAGAAGCCTTGTTAAATCAAATTTCCGAAGGTTTTAACCCGGAGTACTTAGGGAAATACCTTGCAGAAATAAACGACAGGTTCATAAAAAAAACCTGGGAGATAACCTTAAAGGAGATAGAGCTTTCTTTTCCGGCTAAGTTTGGATTCTTTGTACTTGGAAGTGAAGGAAGAAAAGAACAAAGTTTTAAAACCGACCAAGATAACGCCTTAATCTATGAAGATTTACCAGATAGAAAAAAAGAGGTAGACCTTTTTTTTGAAAGCTTTTCTTCTACTTTTATCGAAAATCTTTTAAAAGTAGGATTTCCTCCTTGTCCTGGTGGGGTTATGATTTCTAATCCCCTTTGGCGAGGAGATCTGCAAACCTGGAAAAAAAGGCTTTCTAACTGGATGGACTGTTCTCAAAAAGAGGCTTTGCTTAATCTTTGTATTTTTTTAGATTTTCGAATGGTTTATGGAGATGAAGAGATAGAAAAGGAGATCAGAGGTTGGATAAAAGAAAAAATAAGTAAAAATAAAGGACTTATCGTGTGTCTTGCGGCAGAAGCCATAAGGTTTGAACCACCTCTTAATTTCTTGGGAAGGTTTATAACCGAAAAAGAAGGTCCTAACAAAGGCAAATTAGACCTTAAAAAAACAGCCATTTTCCCCATAGTCCAGGGGATTAGAGCTCTGGCTTTAGAGTACAACCTTTGGCATACAAACACTTTTGATAGAATCGATGCTCTAAAAGAGGAGGGGATTCTCTCTTTAGACTTTGCCTCTGAATTAAAAGAAGGATACAGGTTTATCCTTTCTCTTCAATTTTTGCATCAAGCCAAAAAACTCCAAATCGACCCCCCCCTGACAACTATTTAAACCCGCAAGAACTTTCTAAAAAAGACAGAGACCAACTAAAACAGATTTTCAAAACGATCAAAACCTTCCAAGAATTCCTTTTCAGAAAATACAACCTAAGGTTTTTTACCTAACTAACAAAACCTTTTGTAACGCTCTGTCCTTAATGGGACAACCCCCTGCGCTTAAAGGTCCAAAGTATCAAAACCTATATATTTTTTATCTTTTAAAATTCTTTATTTTTCTAATTTTAACCATTTTTTGTTTAGGCATGATATTTGATCGAGAAACCTCAAAAATCTAAAGGAGGGAGGGTAGGTTATGCGGTACAAGTTTAAGTTAAACTTATGGTCTTTTCTTTTGTTTTTCTTTTTATTAGTTTTTTCTAAAAACCTTTTAGCTCAGCCACAGGGGAATACTACCAAACCTGAGGCTGAAGCAATACCTTTAAAGATTGAGTTAAAGGCTGACAAAACCTCTTTCAAAGGTGGTGAAAAGATCAAACTTACAGGTAAAGTCCCTGAGGGCTACAAAGTAAACTTCATCGAAGTCACTTCAAAAGAAAAAGTTCAGGTAAGTAGACTTGATAGAAAAGATTTTAAATTTTATTTAAGTAAAGAAATACCTGCTTTCTATCAAATTTGGATTAATGAGGAGTATATAGCTAAGATAGACAAAAACGGTACGGTAGAAGAAAAACCGGTAAAGGAAATCTATCAAAAGTATAAACAAAATAAGAAATGGAAAATAGGAGAATTTTTAAGAGAAAGCAACGCTAATGTTGCCTTTATCACTCCTCCTAAAGAAATCAAACAAATCGATGTATGGAAAACTACAGTTCTAAGAGCCTTTATAGGTTCAAGAGGTATTAAATTAGATCCCCTTACTGATAAAAAAGAGATAAGTAAAGAGGCTGCCAGATTAATTCAAACTAGATTAAAGGACTTTGAAAAAATCTTTGTGCTTACTAAAATCAAGAATAATCCCGACGGGACCTTTGAGGCAGAGATAACCCTTCCTGGTAGCGCCCCTAAGGGAGATTTTACTGTTTTAGCTGTAGCTAGCAAAGAAGTAAAAAGCGATCCGATTCAACTAACCCATCAAATCTCCTTTCCTACTGTATATTTTCCTGTAGCTGGAACTTCTACCAACATATTTGGGCCTCTTTTTTTAGCCTTTGCTATTTGTACGTTCGGAGTAATCATGGGAGCAGGTGGTGGTTTTATCTTAAATCCCTTATTGATTCTCATCTATGGATTGCCTCACGGTGTGGTTGCTGGTTCAGTTATGCCAACAGTTCTCTTTAGTCAAGCCGCAGGAATATACAACTATTCAAAAATAGGATTTATCAACTGGAAACTTGGCATAGGAGTGGGTATTTTTATGCTAATCGGTGGGTTCATAGGGCCTCTATTAAATCAGTTTGTAACTGTAGATGAGTATAAGTTCATATTCGGAATAATCCTATTGATCCTTGCTGCTCTTCTATTCTGGCAGACAACACCAGGATATCTTGAAAAGAATAAGAAGGAAAGGGCTATACTTCAGGAGTACCTAAAACGTGCTAAAGAAGCTAAGGAAAAAAAATCTAGTTAGGAGGTGACAAACATGAAGTTAAGAATAGAATTTTGGGGACAAGAGTTTTATGCTAACATGATAATAGGTGCCATAGGAGGATTTCTCATAGCTGTTGCCTCAAGTTTAGGGGGATTTGGGGGAGGACCTTTTGTAGTTCCCCTTATGACAGTAATTATGGGTCTTCCGATTTATGTGGTGGTCGGTAGTTCCCTCTTAGCCATTTTTTTTAACACCTTGATGGCAAGTTCACGTTACTTCTTTTTTGGACAAACTGACCTTTTATTGTTTGTAGTCATGGCTGTAGGAGCAATTGCTGCCGGATTTGTAGGACCTAGAATTGCTAAAAGATTAAGCCCTGTCTGGGTTAAAAGAGTGGCTTGTTTAGGGATAACTTACTTGGGGCTAAAACTTTTAAACGTTCCGTTTATTCCTTAATCTAAGATCTTTACACCTAAGGGCTGACCTAACTTAGACTAAACAGGTTTCAGGTCAGTCCTTAGGTTTTCTTTTTCAAAAAACCGAAAATATTCCTCTAAATTTATCCGGTAACTTCCTTTTCCTGGATATATTTCATAATGGAGCTTATATTGATCTGGAGTTAAGTCTGGCATAAGAACATTAGCACCAGCTAGAAAAGCCTTAAACCTTAAATCAGGTGCTAAAACGTTTAAAGCTGTAGTTGCAGGAATGTTAGCTTTTGGAAGAATCATCCTGGTTAAGGCTATCAGTTTAAGGGTTAACCAAGGGTTTCCAGAAGGGAAAAAAGCCAGAGGAGTTTGAGGATGAGGAATAAATGGGCCATGCCCTACCATCTCTGGGCTAATTTCTTGTAAAAAAAGAAGGTCTTCGACCAAGGTCTCTATTCTCTGTCCAGGTAACCCTACGATACAACCTGTTCCAGTTTCATATCCAAGCTGCTTCAACCAGTTTAAACAACGAACCCTCTTTGTTAAATTAGTATCTGGCTTTAACCAACTAAAAAGTCTTTTGTCTATCGTTTCATGTTTGAGTAAAAACCTGTCAGCTCCAGCCTCTTTTAAAACCTTATAATCCTCATAATCCATTTCACCTACAGATAGGGTAACTACCACCCCTAAATTTTTAATTTCTTTAATCAAACGACTCAACCTCTTAGCATCCCAAAAAGGGTCCTCACCAGATTGTAAAACTATGGTCTTAAAACCTTGTTTGCTTATTTTTTCTGCTATTTCTAAAATTTCTTCTTCCTTCATGCGATAACGTTTGAGTTCCCTGTTATCTCTTCTTATGCCACAATAAAGGCAGTTGTTTCTACAATAGTTGGAAAACTCGATGATCGCTCTTAAATAAACTACATTTCCTTTTACTCGTTTCTTTATCTCATTAGCTATCTCATATACCCACTCAGGGTTGGCTTCTAAAAGAAGAAAGGCAATTTCTTCTTTTGAAAACTTTATCCCTGATAAAGCCTTTTCTATCAGGTTGTTTTCGGTTAGTTGTTTGTTCTTTTTAAAAAGAAAGCTTTTATGCATTTAAAGTCATCTGCGATTTTTTTATAATCTCTGATTTCAGAAACAACCAACCGTTGCAAATGAGGAAAAGGAGAAAGAGCTCTTTTTAAAATCCCATGCATGTAGGCCAACATTACCCCATAATTTACGATAGGAACCTTGGCACTCTTAGCCTGCATAATCCTTGAAAGCATTTCTTTTCTATTTAGCATGCAAGCTCCGCAATGAACGATCAGTTTATATTGCTCAAGGTTTTCAGGAAGAGGCCCTCCACCTGCTTTTACCTCTATTTCAAGGTCTTGTCCTACCTGAGCCCTAAGCCATCTGGGAATTTTTACCCTACCTATATCATCTTCTACAGGATGATGGGTACAAGCCTCTGCGATCAACACTTTATCTCCAGGCTTAAGTGTCTTTACAGCAAGAACCCCTTCTACCAGGGTTTGCAAATCCCCCTTATATCTTGCGAAAAGAACAGAAAAAGACGTAAGCCTTATGTCTGGTGGAGTGTCTGCAGAAACTTTGGTGTAAACCGAGGCATCCGTTATCACCAGACTTGGTTTAACCTTGGTCTTTTCAAAAACAAACCTAAGCTCCCTTTCTTTTACCACCAAGGCGATAGCTTCATTATCTAAAATGTCTCTTATAACCATCTGTTGAGGCAAAATAAGTCTACCTTTAGGAGCTGCTTTATCTACCGGCACTACACATACCACTAAATCTCCAGGTTTTATCAAATCTCCTACTATAGTTGGAAGAGCCCAGTCTTTGGGTGCATGCTTTATGATCACCTGTTTTAACTCGTCTATCCCTTCTTTAGTCTTAGCACTTACGAAAACCTTAGGTTCTGGAAATTTTTGTGTTTTAGCCTGAGGATAAAGGTCTATTTTATTTATCACATGCACTAACGGAGTATCATACTCCTTAGCCTTTTTTACTACCTCTTCCTCAAATTCTCCGAAACCTGTCATAGGGTCAATTACCAGCAACACCAAATCTGCTTTATTTAACACTTCATAAGACTTCTTTTTCCGCAACTCCCCAAGTTTACCTACATCGTCAATTCCAGCTGTATCTATGATTACCACAGGCCCTAAGGGAAGAATCTCCATACTTTTTTCTACCGGGTCAGTGGTAGTTCCTGGAATATCCGAAACAATCGCAAGTTCTTGTCCGGTTAAAGCATTAATCAAAGAAGATTTTCCCACGTTTCTCCTTCCAAAAAGGGCTATGTGAAGCCTTTGTCCCTTAGGTATATTCATTTTAAAAGATCCTCTTTTAAAAAACTTATCAGTTGTTTTCTTTCTTCCTCTGGGATTTTCTCCCACTCGTTAGAAACAACCGCAAATCTCTCGTTAAGGTATATAGGTTCTGGAGGCAAAAAGCTATCTTCTTTGTGGCCAGCTACATAAGAATGCCTTTTTCCAAGCACCTCAACCAACCAAAGATTTACTCCATAAGTTTGTTTTATCCTTTCAGCTAAGGCTGTAAACTTAGAAATAAAGGTCTCTCTCTCCATTCTCAATCCTCTGATAATACTCTAAAAGTTTTTGATAAACCCCTTCAGGAACCATACCCTTAAGTTCTTCCATCTCTTTTTCTATAACTTTTTGGGCTACCTCCTTGGTTTCTTCTGAGGCAAAATCATCAAGCCATTCTTTAAAGGTAAGGACAGCATTTAACTTACAAAAGATCCGTTCTCTACCCTTAACCAAAAGGTCCATAATTCTTTCACCAGTTCTTCCACAACGATAACCTGCGGTGCAAAAGCTGGTGATGTACCCCATCTCAGCAAGTTCCCTTATTACTTCTTCAAGACTCCGAGGATCTCCTATCAGAAACTGCTGTCTTTCTAACTCTTGTTCTGTATACCTATCAGAATAAGCTCCTATTCCTATCTTGGTTGAAGCATCCGTTTGAGTAACAATCCCTAAACCTAAAATTTCTTTTCTTATATGAGCAGGTTCTCTTGCGGTAAGTATCATACCTGTATATGGTACAGCCAGCCTGATTAAACAGATTACTTTCTTAAAATCCTCGTCTGAAACTTTGTATTTTGTCTCCTGCACAAAGGGGGTATTAGCTGCAGGTTCAAGCCTGGGAAAGGAAATGGTATGTGGGCCTATCCCAAACTTTCTCTCAAGGTCTCGTGCATGGTATAAAAGCCCCATCAACTCAAACCTCCAGTCATAAAGGCCAAAAAGTACCCCCAGTGCCACATCGTCTACACCTGCCTCTAAAGCTCTGTGATGACAGTAAAGCCTCCACTGATAATGGTGTTTTACCGTTCCTTTTGGATGAAGTTGGGCATAGGTTTCGTGATGATAGGTCTCTTGAAACACTTGATAAGTTCCTATACCTACTTCCTTAAGCATCTTGAGCTCGTCTATGGACATAGGGGCAGCGTTAACGTTAACCCTCCTGATCTGTCCGTATCCCCTTCGAGTTTTTACCTTTACCGAATAGATAGCCTCTATTGTATCTCTAATATATTCAGCCCCGGTAGCAGGATGCTCTCCATAAACCACTATCAGCCTTTTATGCCCTATCTCTCCTGCTAAAACCTCTGCTTCTCTTTTAACCTCTTCTATGGTAAGTACCCTTCTCTTAATTAACCTATTTTCTCTTCTAAAACCACAATAAAGACAATTGTTGATGCAAAGATTACCACAATAAAGTGGGGCAAAGGTAACGATACGGTTGTCGTATACCTTCTTTTTAATTTCTCTTGCCGTAGCAAACATTTCCTCCCAAAGTTCAGGGTCTTTGACGTTTATCAAAATAGCCAGTTCATCAGGTTCAAGTGTCTCAATAGCAAGAGACTTAGCTAAAATTTCTCTTACCCTAACTGGGTCTGGCTCAACATGTTTGTTTAATTTTTCCCAAATTTCCTCGTCGTTGATAAAATCCCTTCCCTTCTCTAAATACCGTTCTATTTCATTTTCTTTTATTATCCGATTTGCCAGACTTTGTGCCTCTACCGTTTCAAAATTTAAAAACATTCTTTATCCCCCCTTTTTTGTATTATTTCTTTTAACTTTTCTAACCCAGCAATTCCTGGGGTAGTAAGCTCCTGAGGATCAAGTATCAACCTTAACTCTTCTTCCGTGAAATAACCTCGAGTCAACAAGATTTCTTCTACCCGTTTACCTGAACTCACAGCCTCTTTAAAAACCTCTGCACAAACTTCATAACCTAAATAGGGACTAAAGGCTGTGATCACACAAGCACTTTGGTCAAGCAATTCTTTACATCGTTCTTGATTCACAAGTATGCCTGATATACATTTTTCTCTAAGGATATTACAACTTTTTTTAAGAAGCTTTAAGCTTGTGATAAGTTCTTGAGAGATAAGCGGTAAAAAAGGGTTTAACTCTAAATTACCAAGGCTACATCCCAAAGTTATGGCATGGTCTGCTGCTATCGTCTTTATACCTACTTGAATTACCATCTCAGGAACAACCGGGTTCACCTTTCCTGGCATGATAGAGGAACCAGCCTGCAACTCTGGAAGTTTAATTTCTCCTATACCTGCCTTAGGTCCAGAAGAAAGAAATCTTAGGTCTCCTGCTATTTTAATAAGGTTTGCCGCTAAGGTTTTCAAAAACCCAGAAACTTCACAAAGAGCATCCAGATTTTGTGTAGCCTCAAAGAGGTTTTCTGCTTTAGCCACCGGAAGTCCTGTAATTTCTCTCAACTTTTCTATGGCTATTTCTACGAATTCGTTGGGGCAGTTTAGACCTGTACCTACAGCTGTTCCTCCAAGGTTTACCTGTCTTACCCTTTCTGAGGCTTTATTTAACCTCCACCAGTCTCGATTTAAGGCTTCAGCCCAAGCTCCAAATTCTTGCCCTAAAGTTACAGGGCAAGCATCTTGCATCTCAGTCCTACCAACCTTTAAGACTTGGGCAAACTCTTTTTCCTTTTTCTGAAACTCTCCTTGAAGAAGTGCTACCTCTTGAGCCAACTCCTTCAAAAGTCTTAAAACCGCTATCTTCACTGAGGTTGGGAAAACATCGTTGGTTGACTGATGTAGGTTTACGTCTTCTATAGGATGCACGATCTCATACCTTCCTTTAGGATGACCCAGAATTTCAAGAGCACGATTAGCAATGACTTCGTTAACGTTCATGTTAAAGGAGGTGCCTGCACCTCCTGCCAGAGGATGGATTAGAATTTGGTCATCAAACCTTCCCTCAGCAAGTTCTTCACAGGCCTCTAAAATAGCATAAGCCTTTTTTTCCTCTAAAAAACCAAGCTCTTTGTTAGCAAAGGCACAGGCTTTTTTAACCAAACCTATAGCCCAGACAAGCTCTCTATGAACCCTTTCTTCAGATAGCGGAAAATTTTCTAAGGCCCTTAAGGTGTGAATACCATAGTAGGCTTCCTGTGGAACAAGTTTTTCTCCAAGAAAATCAACCTCTTTTCTAAACAAGTTTTTTAAACCTCCCTAAAAACACCCCTTGGGGAAGGAGGGGAAGGGTATGCAGAGATGGCCTCCCAAATAGTTTTTACCCCCAAGGGATTGAAGTTATCCTCTTTTCTTATAGTAAGTATGTAAAAGTCTTTCGCTTATTCCACTTAAAGGATGCTGGGCAAACTTTGTGTAAAATTCTTTAATCATCGGATTTTCATGGCTTGCAGCTATTTTAAATTTTTCTCTTACTATCTTATCGTCTTTATATTGAGCAGACTGTCTTGCTTTAATAAGCTCAAGCTTTTCTCTACCTACAGAGGTTTCAAAAAAGTTTTCTTTAACCTTCTCCTGAGAATAAACTACCTTAGGCACCCCTATGGTAAAGGCTACATAGCTTATGCCTAAAAACTTTATAAAATCCCTTCTGCTTACTCTTTGCATAGTTTCCCCCCTGTGTTCTTACTTAGTTTGTGTTTAACCTCTACCCAGCTTATAAAATACTTTTTGAATAAACCCTATACTCATCGCCTGTTTGGGCTGCCCTCCTCCATTAATACAACCCCCTGGACAGTTCATAACCTCTATAAATTGATAGGGGCTTTTTCCTTTAAGCACTTCTTCAACCACTGGCTTTAAATGGGCCCCGTTATAGCCAATACCGTTTACTACACAAACCTTAAGTCTTATAACTTTATCATTAAAAACTTTTTGATATTCAGGTCTCAAAGGTATGGTCACCGTAGCTCTAACCACAGGGTTAGTAAGCCCTCTTACATCATGAAACTCCCATTCTAAAGCAGTAGGAGAAGGTGATTTTCCAGAGAGAACATGAAAAGCAAACCTTATCGCAGCCTCCATCACCCCTCCACTTACACCAAAAATTGTGGCCCCTCCTGAATACCACATAAAATGTTTAGGATCCCTTTCTTCTGGTAATCTCATAAAATCGATGTTAAGTCTTCTAAAAATTTCTGCCAAATCTCTGGTAGTAAGTACTGCGTCTACATCCCTTATACTCTCATTTTTATGATATCTACCGGCAGAATCAAACTCAGGCCTAAAAGCCTCAAAAATCTTAGCTGTACATGGCATAACCCCTACGGTATAAACCTTTTCTACCGCAACTTTCCACACATCTTTAGCTCCATAGGTCTTAGCCGTAGCTCCAGCCATCTGCTGAGGAGATTTACAGGTTGAAAGGTATGGAATAAGATCAGGATAATAAAGCTCTACATACCTTACCCAAGCAGGGCAACAAGAGGTAAACTGTGGTAAAGGTTTGTGTTTATATTCCTCTACTTCTAACACCAATTTTTTATCCCATAGATAAACAGGTAGTTCCTTTAATCCTGCATGTGCGGCAATCCTTGCTAAAAGCTCTGTACCTTCCTCTAAGATAGTCTGGTCAGCTGCAAAGTTGTTATCATAAATCTCAAATCCAGCCTTTTTAAGCGCAACCCAGAGTCTCCCTAAGGCTAAGGTCCCAGGCTTTGCGCCAAACTCTTCTGCTATAGCTACCCTTACCGCAGGAGCCACTATCGCCACCACCTTGGTTTGTTTGTCTTTTAGTTTAGGCAACACATCCTCCACAAAGCTCATCTGCTCAACAGCATCAAAAGGACAGTTAATCAAACACTGCCCACATACCACACATTTGTCTAAGTTGATCTTATGCTTTTCTCCTACAGAACCTTCTATAGCATCAGCAGGACAAACTCCTCTACAAGTATCACATCCTACACAAACTTCTTCGTTTATCCGAATGACACCTCTAAGTTCTCCTCTTCTGTAAGTACCTACATCCTGAGATAACCCTTTTTCTGATTTGAAAGTTCTAACTTTACTAACCATGGTTTCTCCCTCTTGCTAACGTATTTTTTATCTCCTTGGAGTGTAATGGGTATGGAGAAGCTTATGAGATTTTTCTCCAAGAGGTTCCTTTAAAAACTCTTGGTAAATTGCTTTTATTTCAGGGTTTTCATGGCTTTTTCTTATAGGTAACTTTTTATCCCTTTCATATATTCCCTTAATACGCTCCTCTCTTGCCTCAACTGTGGTAGGAATAGGCTGACCACCACCTCCGATACATCCACCAGGGCAAGCCATTACCTCTATAAAATGGTAATCCTTTAATTCTCCGGCTCTTATCTTATCCATCAACTTTCTTGCAGCCCCTAAGGAATGGGCTACCAATACCTTTATGGTTACCCCGTTCATCTCTACAGCCGCTTCTTTAATATCCTTCATCCCTCTTACTTCTTCAAAATCAAGTCTTGGTAAAGTCTTTCCTGTGACCACCTCATAAGCAGTTCTTAAGGCTGCCTCCATAACTCCCCCGGTTGCCCCAAAAATCTGAGCGGCTCCTGTACCCTCACCCATAATAGGGTCATAAGGACTATCAGGTAGATTGGCAAAGTCTATCCCAGCCTCTTTTATCATCCTGATAAGCTCTCTTGAGGTTAACACCACATCTACATCTCTGGTGACATTAGGGTTATTCCAGTACTTTTGGGCAGAAACCATTTCAGGACGAGCAGCCTCATATTTCTTTGCAGTACAAGGCATGATGGAAACCACAAAAATGTCTTCAGGATTGATACCCTTCTTTTCTGCATAATAGGTTTTGGCTACAGCTCCAAACATCTGTTGAGGAGACTTGCAGGTTGAAAGATGAGGTATTAGGTCTGGGTAAAACTCCTCTACAAATTTAATCCATCCAGGAGAACAGGAGGTAAACTGAGGAAGGACTCCATTGTTTTTAATCCTGTGGATCAACTCATACCCCTCTTCCATGATGGTAAGATCCGCCGACCAGTTAGTATCAAAAACCGCATCAAACCCAAGCATTTTTAAAGCTGTAACCATTTTTCCAGTAATATCTGTACCTCGAGGTAACCCAAAGGCCTCACCTATGGTTACATGGGTAGCAGGTGCTGTCTGAACAACCACATGCTTTTTAGGATCACTTAAAGCCTCCCAAACAAGAGACGTGTCGTCTTTTTCTACGATAGCCGCGGTAGGACACACCAAAGCACACTGTCCACAGGCAACACACTTAGTCTCTATAAGAGACTTGCCACCCACCGGCCTTACTATGGCCTCAAACCCATTCCCATAAAGCTCTAACACATCAACCGTCTGTAAAACCTTACAAGCAGTGATACATCTCTGACAGACAATACACTTGTTAGGATTTCTAACGATCGAAGGAGAAGAACAGTCTATCTCATAAGTCTTTCTCTCCCCTTTGGGTCTTATACTTCTTATGGTAAGTTCAGCACATAAACTTTGTAGCTCACATACCCCATTTTTAGGACAGGTAGGACAGTCCAAATGATGGTCGCTTAGCATAAGCTCAAGGTTTAATTTTCTGGTAGAAAGAACCCTTGGAGTATGGGTGTAAACCACCATACCTTCTTCTACCAAAGTATTACAAGAAGACAACAAATCGTTTTTACCTTGAACCTCTACCACACAAACCCTACAAGCCCCCACATCATGTTTGATATGTTTTAACCCTACTCCGTTTAAATAACACAACGTAGGAATTTTTATCCCCACTTTTCTAGCAGCCTCTAAGATGGTAGTCCCCTCAGGAACTTTAACGCTTATACCATCGATGGTTAACTGAACCTCTTTCATGTTTTCACCTCCGACAGATTCTTATTTTTATAAAGGTACTACTTTATCCCACCCAGGATGTCCCGGGATGGTTTCTTTACATCTACCTTGCTTATGATAAAGAAGATCTTCATAACAACATTCAAGGGCATACTTAACCGATTTGCCAGCAAGCCTCCCAAGGTCACATTTGCTTGAATATCCTATGTCTTCTGCCAAAAGTCTTAACAATCTTTCGCCATCTTCATCGATACTACCTGCTAAAATCTCTGATAAAACCTCTTGCATTCTTTTAGTCCCTATCCTGCAAGGAATACATTGGGCACAAGAAATTTTCTGAACGAAATCAAGAAAAGAAAAAATGACATCGGTCATACATTTTGATTCATCCCAGAAGACCTTGCCTGCAGAACCAACCCCAGCAACCACCCTACTAAGTTCCTTCCAATCCAGCTTATCCTTAAGCTCTATCTTGACAGGACCTAAGGACTTAATTTTTTCGGTAAATTCCGTAGCTACCTGAGCAAACTTTAATCCCTCTGCCCCAGAGATCCATTCAAGCCTAAGCCTATCTTTTTCGATCCCTATAACCTCTAAAAACCTCTGCAAAAGGTTATACCTGCGATGGGCATAATAATTACCATAGCGATAGTGACAATCTCCAGGATGACATCCCCCTATAAGCACTCCGTCTGCCCCACTAAAAAAAGCGTGAAAAATAAATTCTGGCTCTACTCTTCCGCTACAAGGAACCCTGATAAGATAAACGTTAGACGGATAAGCATACCTTAAAGACCCAGCCAAATCAGCTCCAGCATAAGTACACCAATTACAAGCAAAAACAATTATCTTGGGTTCAAAACCTTGACACATTTCCTCCTCCTTAACCAGGCATTTATGTTTTACTGTTTTAGTAATACTAATTTTAAAATTATGTCATTAAATTTTAAAAGTCAAATATTTTTATTCAAAGTTTTTCCCAAAAATTTTTAATTTTTCTCATGTTTTTAAAAAATTTTTTATTTTTTTACACTTTTTTAAAATTGATAACAAAAAGCATCATAGCTAAACCTTTAAAAAAGTTTAGTTTTTTAGACTTCTAAAAAGTATTAATAAACGGTTTATGGATGAGATTAAAAGTCTGAAAATAACATGCAAGAACTAAGGTCTTTGTGGTTTTCTATAAAAAGGTTTATAATAGAAAGCATGCCTAAAAGACCTCTGTTTTTCTTTAAAACATTTTTGCAAAAAATATTAAAAGACGAGATTTTAGTATATGCCCAAGGACTTTCTTTTAACACCATACTTACCCTCATTCCCCTTTTGGGGCTAATTTTATCTATAGCTAAAGTTTTTATTCCTCAGGAAAAGATAATAGACGAATTTCTCCTACAGGTTACCCAATATCTTACCCCTGAAGCCACCCAAAAGGTCACTCAGGTGCTGATCAAACTTATCAAAAAGCTTGAGACCTTTCCCTTGGGGAAGTTTAGCGTTTTGTTTTATTTCATAATGAGTGTGGGACTTTTGTTTCAAATAGAAGATGTTTTAAACAAAATATTTGAAAGTACCAAAAGAAGAAGTTTCTATCAAAGGTTGCTTTTCTTCTGGCTTTGTATCACCCTTACCCCTTTTATCTTTCTTGTACCCTTTATTTTTTCTTCCTACGTAGGAAAATTTCTGATTTTTTTAAATTTTTTGTTTATGGTATTTTTCTTTTTGTTGATCTATCTTTTTTTTCCTGCTAAAGACGTCCCTAAGAAAGAGGCTCTGGTTGGTGCGGTTTTTTCTACCTGTCTTTGGTTCACAAGCTCTTATCTATATTCATTTTATGTAAAATATGCCGTAAGTTACTCTAAAATATATGGTTCATTAGCGGCTTTTCCGCTTTTTTTGCTTTGGATCTTTTTAAACTGGGTGGTGTTTTTGATAGGGGCAGAACTTATCGTTTTTTTAGAAAAAAAGGCCTGGGAGTCAGAACCCTCAAACATCCCTAAAAACCTTTTTGCGCTTTTTGTGATGTATCTTTTAGGAAAAAATTTTTACTCTGAAGGTCCTATAGAGGTTTATACTCTTTGTCAAAGATTAAAAATTTGTCCCATTGAATTTGAGACCCTTTTACAACAGCTTGAAAACCAGGGTCTGGTGGTATTAAAAGAGGGTAAGATTTACTTAATTAAAGCCCCTGAAAAAATAAGCCTTTTAGAAATTCTAACCTTAGAAAATAAACCTGATTTAAAAGACCTAAGCAAGGTTTTTCCTGAAGATTTTATCCAAAAACTCTCCTCCATAATGGATCAAACCTCAAAATTCACCTTAAAAGACCTTTTAAACTAAAATCAGAACCTTATTTATAGCTTTACTTATTTGGGTTTTGTATTATATTTAGTGATTGGAGGAGTGCCCGAGTGGACGAAGGGGGCGGCCTTGAAAGCCGTTGAGGGAGTTCACCTCCCTCCGGGGGTTCGAATCCCTCCTCCTCCGCTTATAAAATCCTTTTAAACCTTGCCTAATGTTTAATTTCTTCAAAAGGAAAAAAGAAGAAAAAAGAGAAGCCCAAGAACAAACTCAAAATCTTATTACCTCTTCTCAAGAAGCTCCCCAACCAGAACCTGAAGAAGAAAAATCTGGGTTTTTAGGTTTTTTTAAAAAGGAAAACCTGATAGAAAAATTCAAAAAAGGTCTTTCTAAAACTAAAGAAAAGCTTTCTGAGGCTCTCTCGGATCTTTTTGAGGTTGAAAGGGTAGTAGACCTTAAAACCTTAGAAGAAATCGAAGAAAACCTTATCCTTTCAGACCTCGGAGTCGAGACTACTTTGGCTCTTATCGAACCTTTTAAAGATCGAGTAATAAACGGAGAAACCCTAACTACCAAAGAGCTTAAAAAGTTTCTTAAATCTCAAATGTTGTCTTTTTTAAAAGAAGCAGAAACCCCTTTTCCTCCTCAAGGACATCCCTCTGTGCTTTTTTTTCTTGGGGTTAACGGGGTAGGTAAAACCACTACCATCGCCAAAATAGGTAAAAAACTCAAAGAAAATGGATTTTCTGTGGTGCTGGTTGCTGCTGACACCTTTAGAGCTGCAGCCATAGACCAGTTAAAAACCTGGGGGGAACGGATAAGTGCACCTGTTATAGCCCTTCAGGAAGGCTCTGACCCGGCAGCTGTTATCTATCAAGGTATAGAGTATGCTAAAAAAAACAACATCGATGTAGTTTTAGTGGATACGGCTGGAAGGCTTCATACTAAATACAACCTTATAGAAGAGCTTAAGAAAATGGTAAGGGTGATGCACAAATTAGTCCCACCTGAGGCCTGTGAGAACATTTTGGTGCTTGACGCAACCACAGGGCAGAATGCCCTAAGTCAGGCCAAACATTTTACTGAGGCTGTGCCAGTACACAGCGTAATCATTACTAAGATGGATGGAACCGCTAAAGGAGGTATTGCCATAGCCCTTTCTTATCAATTTAACCTACCTATTAGATTTATAGGATTAGGGGAGAAGGCCGAAGACCTCGTCCCCTTTAACAAAGAGAGTTTCGTAGACGCTATTCTTCCAGATTAACCTCTCCCTTTATCTTTTCATACCAAAGATGATGTCTCTTTTTTACATATTCTTCGTCCACATATCCGGTGATCATGGCTTTAAGTAAAGGCCAGTTAGATTTTACCGCTAAAACAAAAAATACATGAATTATAAACATCAGGATAAAAATCCCCCCACTTATGGTATGAGTAAGGTTAAGAAGAGTTTCTGTTTTCGGGGAAAAGATCACCCATTCTAAATTTTTAAGTACCTTTAAAAAGCCTGTTCCTCCTACCACCAAGATGTTTAACCCAATAAACAAATAAGCTACCCTTTGTTCTGGAAGCCATTTATCACAAGGAGGCTCCTTACCTATACCAAAAGAAGCAAGTATTACCTTAAAGGAATCTATAAAATCCCTTGGTCTCGGAATAAGGCCAAAGTCTTTTCTCAAGCCATGATAAAAGAGATGAAAAAGGACTCCCATCACAAAAAAGATGGCAGCTATATAATGGATCTTAGTTACCGTATAAAAATCAGCCGTCCAGCCAAATCCTGGTAGTTCCGTGATATAATACCGCTTAAAAAGGGGAAGACACCCAAGGCCTGTAAAGATAAGAGCTATGCCTGATAAAGCCACTGTCCAGTGTTCAAGCCTAACCAAAATACCATATCTTTGGATTCTATTCTTCATCTCTATCTACCTCCTTTTGCTTAGAATCATCCTGTGATCTATTTATCAAAGCCCCAGCTATGCCAGCTAAAGAGGAAAGCACGGCAGTAGCTACCATCCCTTTGCCTATAGGATTAATTTCTTGATGATATCTGTTAGGTATGTTTACAGGCATCCGGAACCTTGCTTTGGTTTGAACAAGATATTGGTCTATCCTTTCAAAAGGGACAGGAGAAAGATATAACGTTGAAGTGCCTCCGTTTTGTTTATCACCATAGATATATAACCCTTCTTTTTTAGCTCTTTCGTAGGCCATCTGATATACTTCTTTTCTTTCTCCAAAATAAAAGACCTGATTTTTACAGGCTATGACACAAGCTGGGATTTCCCCTTTTTTAATCCTGCTATCACAAAGATCACACTTATACATCACCCCTCCCCCAGCATACTTGGGAAGAAGTTTAAGATAAAGCCCAACTCCTGCCTGACGTTGAGGGATATGCCAAGGACATACGTTTCTACATTTTGCACCCCCAAAACAAAGGTTGTGGTCGATTACGCTGTTACCTTCAGGCTGTCTGGTTAATGCTCCAAAAGGGCATCCTTTTACACATGGAGGAGAATCGCAGTGCATACATCGTCTTGGGAGGTAAAGAGTTTTGCCTTCTACCTCTACTTTTTGTACAAAAATCCAGTTGTAAGGGGTAAGGGTGGTTATTAGCTCTTTTTTATCCGACCAGTCTTCGTAATTTTTACGAGGCCAGTAAGGTAAAATTGGTTTTTTGGGATTAGGAAACCTTTCTTTATTTTCTTCTCTACAGGCTTTGACACAAAGAGGGATTTCTTCTCCCTGGCAGCCATCACATCTGGTTATGTCGATAAGGGTGGCATATTTTTTTGCGTTAGCATAGGACTCACGAGGTATGATTGCTGCCCCAAGTAAACAACCTCCTAATTCAAAAAACTGTCTTCGTGTAAGCTTCATCCCTACCCTCCTAGAATTTTCATGTTGCTTCGACTTTTTAAATATAAATTGTTTACTAAGAAAATCAACTAAACTCAAACTAAAAAATCTTTGAAAAATATAAAAAGGTAGTAGAATTATACTTAACCCTAATTTTTAAAATGCCGGCGTAGCTCAGCGGTAGAGCAGTGGATTCGTAATCCACAGGTCGAGGGTTCGAAACCCTCCGCCGGCTCTTTTTTTAAAATTACCTTAGGTGTCTAACAAATTTCAATAGAGAGGAGTTTACCGATGGAGGCCTTACAAAACTTAAGAGGGTTAGATAAAATCCTTGTTCCTGTTAGACTTACAGGGAAATCCAAATTCGTCTTTCAATGTAACCCTGGAGTTCCTTGTTTTAAACTCTGTTGTTCTGACCTTTTTTTACCACTTACCCCCTATGATATTATAAGGATTAGAGATAAACTTGGGCTTACCACAGATGAATTTTTACTTCAATATACAGAGCCCTTTATCCTTCCTAAATCTGGGCTTCCTATCGCAAGGCTAAAGATGAGTGAAAACGAAGAAAAAACCTGTCCTTTTTTAGGAGACGGGGGATGCAACATCTATGAGGTAAGGCCTCTTGCTTGTCGCTATTATCCCTTAGGTTTTGGGCTTTTCCGCAACAAAGACGAAAGAAGAAACGAAGAAATCTATTACCTGGTGAAAGAAGGTTTTTGTCAAGGCCTTGACTCTGGGGAAGAGATGACTGTGGATGAATACAGAGAATCTCAGGGCATTCCTGAGCTTGAAAAACCTATCGTAGAATGGGCAGAAATCATCATGAAAAAAGAATCTCTTGGGCCTATTTCTGTCCCAGAAAAAAGTATTCAGTTATTTTTTATGGTAAGCACCAACCCAGAGCGGTTTAGAAGTTTTGTTTTTGAAAGTAAGTTTTTAGATATGTTTGAGGTGGATGAGAAAACCTTAGAAGAAATCAAGGAAGATGACCTAAAACTCCTTCAATTTGGGTTTAAGTGGCTTAAGACAGTTCTTTTTGGAGAAAACCTGATAAAAAGAAGGAAGGAAAGCCCAGCAGTTAAAAAGGTCAAACCCTTTTAACATGTATCCCAAGATCAAAAGAAGACCCACACGTAAAGTCTGGGTAGGGAACGTTTCTGTAGGTGGAGATAGCCCTATAAGGGTTCAAAGTATGACCAATACCTCTACCACAGACCTTTCTGCCACACTTTCTCAAATCCAGAAACTCGTTGAAGCAGGTTGCGAAATCGTAAGGGTAGCTATCCCTGATGAAAAAGCCGTTAATGCCTTAAAAGATGTGGTGAAAGAAAGTCCTATTCCTGTGATCGCTGACCTTCATTTTGCTACCTCTTTAGGGGAAAAGGCTGTCAAGGCAGGATGTGCAGGTATAAGGATAAACCCAGGGACTTTTAAAAACAAGGCTAACTTAGAAAGGTTACTTAAGGTTTGTAAAGATTATAACTGTTGTGTAAGGATAGGGATCAACGCCGGTTCTCTTGAGCCAGAGATTTTAAAAAAATACAAAACACCTTCTTATCGTGCGATGGTAGAAAGTGCCTTAAGATGGGTAGAATACGTGGTAGAAAAAATAGACTATTACAACCTTAAGGTGTCGCTTAAGTCCTCTAACTGGTGGGAAACAGTCAAAGCTTACCTTGCTTTTTCAAAAAAATCTGATTTTCCTTTGCATGTAGGGGTTACAGAGGCAGGGGGCCTTATTCCAGGGACCATAAAAAACACGATGGCCATCTCTTACCTTTTGCTAAAAGGTATAGGGGATACCTTGAGGGTTTCCTTAACAGGCGACCCTACGGAAGAGGTTTACGTGGCTTACGAAATACTTAGAAACTTAGGGCTTAGGGCCCTTCATCCTGAAATAATCGCCTGTCCTACCTGTGGAAGGTGTGAGATAGACCTCTCTTCGCTTTACCAAAAGGTAGAAACTTGGGCTAAAAAGGTTAAGGCAGATATAAAGCTTGCTGTGATGGGTTGTGTGGTTAACGGTCCAGGTGAGGCTAAGATGGCTGATGTAGGTATTGCCGGAGGTAAAGGGGTAGGGGTGATTTTTAGAGAAGGTAAAATCGTTAAAAAAGTGCCTGAAAAAACCTTACTTGATGAGTTTTTTAAAGAGGTGGAAGCCTTTTTACAAGCCCATCCTGAAAGGGTAATCAACCCTCGGCAATAAGCTGATAAACCTCTTTTACAGGTATGTTATATTCTTCAGCGATTATTTTAGCCATTTCCTTAGGTTTTAGCCCTTCTTTTTTAAGTTCCTTTATCCTTTTTTTTATACCAGCAAGCTTTTTCTTAACTAACGGTTTTTCTTCTGTTTTAGGTTGAGGTAGAATTATAAGGGTGATTTCACCTAAAAACTTCTCTCTGTTAGCTAAGGTTTGCAGATCTGTCCAGGTAAGCTCTTCATGAAATTTGGTTAGTTCTCTTGCTAAAAAACATTCACGATTTCCAAGGATTTCAAGTAGATTTTTAGCGGTTTTCTCCATCCTGTGCGGGCTTTCAAAGATGATGAGAGGAAAATTTTCTGGCAAGTTTTCCAAAACTTTTTTTTGCTCTGTCTTTTTTCTGGGTAAAAATCCTAAAAAGATGAAACCAGAACTCAGGTCAACCCCTGAGGCACTAAGGGCACAGGTAAGGGCAGAAACACCAGGCACAGGAACTATCTTAATCCCCCTTCTATGGGCTTCTCTAACCAAATAAGCCCCTGGGTCTGAAATCAAAGGACAACCTGCTTCACTGGTAAGGACAACTTCTTTCCCTTCTTCTAAAAGCTTTAACACCTTATGGGTTCTTTCAACCTCTACGTCTTTATAAAGACTTATAAGTTTTTTAGGTCCACATCCATAATGGGTAAGAAGTTTTCTTATAGACCTTGTATCTTCAGAAACGATAATTTCAGTATTTTTTAATATCTCTAAAGCCCTGAGGGTAATGTCTCCAAGGTTCCCTATCGGCACCCCAACTACATAAAGTATCCCTTTAGGCTTTTCCATCATTCATCTAAGTTTTTTAAACTCGTTTTAAAAGACAATTAATTTTAATTTTTATCACAAACCACAAAAAGGGCAACCAACCAGTTGGTTGCGCTTAAAACTTATAACTTAATAGCTAAAACTTACTCCTGCATAAAAAGACCTGTCAGGGGTGTTATAATTTGGTGTCTCTTCGTAGTTTGCGTTTAACAGATTATCTATCTTAAAGTAGATTTTCAGGTTCGGGGATACATAGTAGTTGGCAGAAAGGTTTACCAAAGAGTAGGGTTTTAGCCTTTGGGAGTTATCAACGTTAGCAAATCTTTTGCCTGTATATGTGTAGTCAGCTAAAAAAGCAAGTTTTTTCAGGGAATATTCTAAGGTAGCTCCTACCTTGTGGAAAGGTCTATAAATAAGATACTTGTCTTTGTCTCTATCTTCTGGGTCTAAGTAAGTATAATTAGCCTTTAACCTCAGGTTTTGAGTAAGTTTAAAACTCAGATTAGCCTCAGCCCCTTTAATCACAGCCTTACCAACATTTTGGGGTTTCCAAGTGTTAAAATTAAACTGTATTAGGTCTTTATACTTTTGATAAAACATACCTGCTCCCAAAACCAACCTTTCTTGTAAAAGATCTTTTTCCAGGTAAAGGTCCCATCCCTTAGACTCTTCTGGTTTAAGATTAGGATTATTATAACCAGGATAAAAAAGATCATCAAAAGTTGGCACTCTAAAGGCAGTACCGTAATTTCCCTTTAAAACCAAGTTTACCTTTGGGATTAAGTACCTAAAACCTATCCTGTAGGTAGTTTTCTCACCAAAGTTTTTGTAATCATCATGCCTTAATCCTGCGTTTAAAATCAGCGTATCATTTAAGAGAGAAACTTTGTTATTTAAAAATACCCCTAAATGTTCTCTTTTTTTATCGTAAAAATCATTAGAAAAACTACTCTCATAATAACTTTCTACTTTTTCTCTCTTAAAGTCTAAACCAAAGACAATAGAATAAGCTTTGTTTAAGTTCAAAAGATTTTCCCAGGAAAAACCCTCTGTAGAAGGATTATACCGAGTATAAGTAAACCAGCCCTTAGGTGTATAGTCTTTTCTCTGATAGTTATTTTTATAAAACGAAAAGGTTTGCTTATAGTTATCCAAGAAAGACAGATCAAGCTTTGCTCCTACCAAATAGCTGTGAGATTTTTTAACAGCTTCTTTATCATTATAATCATCGTATTCCACTCTTCCGTAGTTATAACTTCCTAAAAATTCAAGTCTTACTTTGGGATGAAGATTAAATCCTATTTTAGAAGAAAAGGAAGTGTTCTTAAAGCTGTCCTTTTCATTTTCTTTTTCATTCTTAGCAGAAAAACCTTCGGTATAATAATGTAAGGCATTTATTCTGAAATCGATAATTTTAGCTTCTCCTGAGAGTTCAAAAGAGGTTTTAGAGGTTCCATAAGACCCTCCTGCAACTAAGAGTCCTGCCTTAGGTTTTCCCTTTCCCTTCTTGGTTATGATGTTTATCACCCCACCTACAGCTTCAGACCCATAAAGAGTGCTTTGAGGGCCTTCTATGATTTCGATCCTTTCTATGTCATCAACAGATAAACTACCAAAATCAAACATCCCTGAAGATGGGTCGTTTACCTTAAAGCCATCTATCAAAACTAAGGTATGGGCTGATTTTGTTCCTCTTGAAAGAAGAGCCCCTGCTGTCTGTCCAGGTCCTCCGTATGCTGTTAGGTATATTTGAGGAAGACTTCGTAAGACATCACCAACAAACATAAAGTTTTTCTTTTCTAATTCTTCTTTAGTGATAACCGTCACTTTGGCTGTAGTTTCTTTTAGTGGCTCCTCGATCCTGTCTGCTGATACCACTACCTCTGGGACTGCTTGACTGTTTTCTGCACAAAAACCAGTAGAGGCTGCAAGTCCTAAGATTAAAGACAAGCTAAGGTTACAAAGAAACTTTTTCTCCATGACTTCACCCCCTCGGGTTTTTTTAGGGTTGAGGCGGTCTTCCGGCTTCCGGATCAACCTACTTGCCGCACCTTCCCAGTGCCTTTCGGCACCAGTGGTCTGTCGGCTAAAGGCTGTTGGCCTT
>LDZS01003188.1_pt1 | contig 35520 bp, 30 predicted proteins | sample 615471 | NCBI WGS metagenome assembly LDZS01 (sample SAMN03408295, study PRJNA278302) | terrestrial metagenome | isolation source: oil reservoir sample K3 | place: USA: Alaska, North Slope, Kuparuk formation | collected 2013
ATGAACCAAACAGAAAAAGTGGTCGGCGTGGAAGAGATGGAAAAAGACCCGACAGGGCGACCTTATGCCTATGCCCACCCAGAGTTCAAGACCCTTCCCACGATAGGCTCCGGAGGGCCAGCCTACATAGACCGCGGTCCGGACCCAGAAGCAACCCTTGCCTGCAAACCCGACCTGCTTTTTGTAACATACATGCAAGGGCAAAACGCAGAAAAACTACAGAACAAGCTGGGCGTTCCCGTAGTGGTGTTATCCTACGGCGATTTGGGGACCTTTGACGAGACAGTTTTCGATTCCTTCAGGCTCATCGGACGAATAACGGAATGCGACGAGAGAGCGAACATCCTCGTCGAATTTTTTACGCAGATGAAGAAAGAGCTGTCGGACCGGGCTATACCCCTGGGGAGGTCACAGCCCAAGACCTACATAGGCGGAATTGGACACAGGGGGGCCCATGGCATCGATAGCACCCTTAAGTCCTATCCTCCTTTTGAGTTTTTATCTGTTAAAAGCGTTGTAGAGGGGCTAAAAGGCGACCATATCTTCATAGACAGGGAAAAACTCTTGGAGTGGGATCCGGACGTGATTTTCATAGACGGCGGCGGAAGCCATCTCGTCCAGGCAGATATAGAAAAAAATCCGCACTTTTATGAACACCTGTCGGCGTTTAAACAGGGGAGAGTTTATTTGACTCTCCCCTATAACCACTACACCACAAACTTGGGCACCTGTTTTGCCAACGCATATTATATAGGCTCCGTCTTATATCCGGAGGCGTTCAAAGATATCGATCCGGAGAAAAAGGCCGATGACATATACGCCTTTCTCTTGGGTAAAGGTGTATATGATGAGATGAGAAGGGATTTCGGTGGTTACGGTCCCTGGCCTCCACTGCATTGAAGCCTTGTCGCACAACTTGATAAAATCTCAAGCTTGCAATATTATTGCGGCCAATAAGTGATTCGCTGGCCGCAATAATATTTTTTCCACAACCACCCAGGCTTGAGATGTTCAGTTACCGTCCAATCGCCGATAGTCAAATCCTTCCCGGGCAGACGATGACCCGCCTTATGTTCAATCCCTTAACCGGCGATGCTTTTCTGATAATTAAAGAATAGCGCGAGGTAGGGATCGTCCACAGCGTTTTGCGAAGGACAATGAGCGAAGTAGTGACGCAAGATCTCTGAGACGCTCTCTTTTGCCGCAATAATGTCCAAAAAACGCTCGCTCAAGTTGATTACGGGATCGCCTTCGATCACAGCTTGAAAACCGATTATTTGTCCTTCTTTTAAACCAGGAGCTTTTTCTTTCGAGATAACGACCTTCCAATAACCGTCTTTCCCCAAAGGCATCGCTTCATCCCTCGTCCTAACAGGGAGGACGATCGTCTTTACGGAAATCCCTGCCTTGCTCGCCGCCTCTTCGCTCCATCCTATGCTGGCCCAATGCAGGTCAAAGAAAGAGCTCACTCCCCATATGGTAACGGGTGGAAGCTCTGCGGGCATGCCCATGATGTTGGATGCCGCCACCAGTCCCTGCCTCATGGCGAGAGTGCCTATGAGAGGCAATATCGGCCTGCCAGTAGGAGCATCAACGACCTGCACGGCATCGCCCACAGCGTAGACATCTGGATGAGACGTCCTCATGTGGGAGTCGACCACGATTCCCCTCTCCACTTTGATCCCACAAGCTTTAGCCAATGCCACGTTGGGACGCACGCCTGTGGCGAAGAGCATGCCATCGGCCTCGATAGTCGAGCCATCGGATAATGCCACGCCTTCGGGCGTTACGTCAGTCACGCTAACGCCGATGTAGGCTTTAACGCCGCGCTCAAGCGCACGCTTTTCAATCCAAGATGCCATATCCGCATCCAAAGCCACGCTCAAATGCGGTAACACTTCGACCACATAGACCTGAAGCCCGCGATCATGGAGGGCTTCTGCCGTTTCAAGTCCAATGGCACCGCTTCCGACTACAACCACGCTTTTAGCACGAGAGGCAAATTCATCAAGTCTTCGAGCGTCATCGGCTCCCCTGATGACATAGACGTTGGGCGCCAGACGGGATTTCTCCACAAGTTCATTGCCATACATAACCCACGTGACTTTGCCATCAGATGCTGCAGGCGACGAGCCTTCCCGCAAAACCCCTGATACGGGAGGAATCCACGGGACGGCGCCGGTGGCTAAGATGAGTTTTTCAAAGGAAATCTCGACCTGCCCATCGGATCCCTCCACATAAGCTTTTTTGGAAGCAACATCAAGTTCTTTCACGACACCATGTATGACATCCTTCGGCATGTCTTTGGGCAGGCGCCCGCCTTTAGAAAGGTCCACCACTATCGCCTCAGGGCCTTGGGGCACAAGCTTCCTGCCAACCCCATATGGCAAGCTGCAGATGACCGTTGGTTCCTCATTCATAACTATCTTCACTTTGTTCTCACCCATCGTCCGCAAAACCATATAGGAGATGCGTCCACCTGGCCCTCCACCGATGATGAGCGCTTTCGTCGAAAGACTCCTATCCACGCATCCTTCCTCCTTTTCTCCTTTTAGCCAACTTCATATAGCCTCGTTATTTTGGGCACATTATATACCCTCCAAGGGTAACATGCAAGCTACTCCACAAAAAGTTCTTTAGTAGCGAAGGTACCGATAACTGTTGTGCTGGTTTCTGATCGAAAGCCGATCGGTTTCATTGCATGTTCCAGAGCATGGCCGGTGCCGTTAGGGAAAGGGAGATGCCGCGCGGAGACGGAACAGGACCTGCGGGCTTTGGTCCCATGACTGGTCGAGCTGCCGGTTATTGTGCCGGTTACGGTGTTCCAGGATACGCAAACGCCCGCGCCTGGCCTGGAAGGGGTTACTTTGGCTGGGGAAGAGGCTTCTGGGGAGGTGGCCGCAGATGGTGGGGGCGCTATCTCTACGCCCCGATGCCAGCGTATCCTTATGCCGCACAACAAGATCCACGGCAGGAGCAGGATATCTTGAGGCAGGAAGCAGCAGAACTTCGCCGCGCACTCGACAATATACAGAAACGCCTCGCTGAAATCGAAGGAGAAAGCAGTCAGGCTTAGGAAGCAGCAGAGAAAATACACAATCGAGAGGTCGGGTACCCCGACCTCTCGCATCATCAAGCATGCAGCTCCGCACCGCACTATAGTGGTTCCCTACACTCCTCTTTTTTGCTTCCTCTCTACTGCTCTTGGTGCTGGCCATCAAATGCCTCATTTCAGTCACCTCACTCGCAGCTTCGGCATATTTGATATTGATATTCAATATTTATAATAGTATAATACCTCTCGTTGTTCGGCCCAGCAAACGAGGCGGGAGTTTCTGTCTTTCCTTTTTTGCAGAGAATAATTTGCCCTATATAGGATGTGAGGGGGCTATTCTGTCAGCGGCATATGTGTTGCGCAAGCTCTACCATATGACCCACGCGGATCTGGGTCTTGCATCAGTCAGCTTGAAATGAAGGAGGAGTTTTTGATGAACGAAACCCCCGACAATGCGCAATTCGCCAAAGCCAAAAAGGAAGGTATAGATCGTGTGTTCGCTATAGGAAGCGGCAAGGGCGGTGTAGGGAAAAGCTCCGTCACCGCCCTGCTCGCCGTAGCCTTGCAGAGACAAGGTTTTAAGGTAGGTATTCTGGACGCAGACCTCACAGGGCCATCCATCCCAAAACTTTTAGGGGTGGATGGCATGCCCAAGGCCGCTTCTTCTGGCTTGATCCCTCCTGCCTCACCGAGATTTGGGATCCGCGTAATGTCTATCAACCTCCTCCTGGATGATCCGTACAAACCCGTGATATGGAGGGGGCCCCTCATAACAAACGTCATAAAACAATTCTGGGATGATGTAACGTGGGGGGAGGTAGACTATCTTTTGGTGGACTTGCCGCCAGGCACTTCCGATGCTCCGCTTACGGTCATGCAGATGCTCCCCCTGGATGGATTTCTGGCGGTCACATCTCCCCAAGCCCTTTCTGCTATGGTGGTACTTAAAGCCGTAAACATGGCCAATATGTTATCCGTACCGGTTTTGGGCGCGCTGGAGAACATGAGCTATGCTATATGCCCTCACTGCCATCAGATATGGGAACCCTTCGGTTTGAGCCACGTAGAAGAGTTAAGGGAGCATGGAGTCTCTATATTGGCTAAGCTGCCCATAGATCCCTCGATCGCCAAGCTTGGAGATGAGGGCCGTCTCGAGGAATACGAAGACACAGAGGTTTTACAAACTCTCCTGACGACACTGCCGAAGAAGATAGCGTAACCTATTTTGTATATGGCCTTTGAGAAACGAAAGAAACACCTCCCGGTGGGCAGTACAGGCCGCCAAATTATACACACCAGGAGGTGCAGCAAGAAAAAAGAATCTCAAGGATCCTCGCTGTTAACTACTTATTATCATCGAACTTGTCAGCCGCAAACATAAGGGAGACCGGCTAAAAATATAGCCCAGGGCGCGAAGGTTGAGTTAGTTTCAATCCAACTGCACCCTGGGCTATGGCAGTTTCTTAACGCTTTACTTACGCTTTAAGCCCCAATGCCTCGAGTGCCCTCTCTGCGGCGATAGAAGCCATCCTCTTCAGGGCCTCGGGTGTCTGGCCACCGAAGTGAGGCGTCACGATGAAGTTGTCGAGCTCATAAAGGGGAGACTGTGGGCACGGTTCAACCTCCATAACGTCAGCCGCCATCCCCGCAAGTTTCCCGCTCTTCAAGGCTTCATAAGCCGCTGCCTCGTCGACGATGCCACCTCTGCCCGCGTTCACCAGATATGCACCGTCTTTCATCATAGCTATCTGAGGGGCAGAGATCATGTGGCGCGTTTCCGGTGTCAGGGGTGCGTGGATCGAAACTACGTCGCTTTCCCGCAACACCTCTTCCAAACTTACGAGCTTGACGCCCATTTCGCGAGCCGCCTCCTGTGACACATACGGATCAAAGGCGAGCACGCTCATGCCGAAGGCCCTGGAAAGTTCCGCCACTCTCCTTCCGACGTTCCCGACGGCCACCAGGCCGAGGGTCTTTCCTAACAATTCCCTGCCGTTATAGGCCGCCCTATTCCATACTCCGGATTTGACATCCTTGCTGGCCCTCGGAATCTCCCTAAAAAGGGATATCATGAAACCGAAGGCGAGCTCCGCCACGGACTCGGCATTGCCGCCTGCGGCATTTATCACGGTTATGCCCTTCTCGCGGCAATAGCCCAGATCGACATGGTCAAGGCCCGCCGTGGCCGAGGCGACTATCTTCAAGTTCGGCGCCTTATCGATCACTGAAGGGCCGATCTTCGCCGAGACCCGCATCATCAGAAGATGATACGGCTCAATTACAGAGGCGAGCTCCTCGGTCTTCAATGGCCTTTTGTCCACCGTCACGTCCATGTACTTGCCCAGGATCTCCGCCGCCACAGGATTAATATCGTCGATGATGAGAGCCTTAAGCCTTTCACTTGCCATTACTTCCGCCTCCCTAAAATCTTCGTGTCAATTATCACTTGAGACAGCATAGCAAACCATCCACCTTTTTGCCACCCCAGTCACGTTTATCATAACAGACTTACGGCCAATCTTACTCGGCCTGCAAGGCCGATTTGGTCTTAGATCTCGACAGAACTCGGCACGACCAAAGAGCAGGTCTCGTATAATATAATAAGATAAAGTATCTGCTTATAGAATTACACAGGGAGGGAACACCTTGAGGAGGAGCGACCGCGAGATAAAAGATCCAGCCGAAATAGAGGAAATCTTAAAGAGGAGCAAAGTGTGCCACATCGCCCTTTGCAAAGAAAACGAGCCCTACGTAGTGCCCATGAATTACGCCTGGCGAGATGGCACTCTCTACCTGCACTCGGCGAGGGAGGGCAAAAAGGTCGAATTTGCCCGTCAAAACCCTTATATATCGTTTTGCGTAGTATCGGAGTGGGAGGTCGTAGAAGGGCCTGTGCCCTGCAGCTGGACGACGCACTATCGCAGCGTCATGGGCTCAGGAAGGGTAGAATTTGTAGAGGATGCCGCCGAAAAGGCCGCAGCGCTCGAGATCTTCATGGAGCATTACACGAAGGGCCCCTTTGAGTTTCCCAAGGCAGCCTTAGACCGTGTGCTGGTCTGGAAGATCCGTGCCGATTCGCTCACCGGAAAGAAAAACGTCTGAAAGAAAAGGCCATTTTTTAGCCTCGTCTCTCACGCGTTACGCTTCCGCTGGAGCCGGCGGGCGGACTCGAACCGCCAACCTGCTGATTACAAGTCAGCTGCTCTGCCTATTGAGCTACACCGGCACCTCAAATACGGCATATAGATTGCCCTTGCCAAACTGAAGACGACACGATATTAACGCCCAACCTGAAAATCGTCAACGTGGCGCCGACTATCTCGACATATCTATGGCAGCAAATTTCGGAGCGCGTTTTGGATTCGGCCGAACCAAAAAGCGACTCCTTCTATTCAACAGGCAACGTCGAGTGTAAAATACATTCAAATGCCGAAATATTCCGGCCAGGTCGCGGTGGGAGAATGTGCCTTAGGCTCAAGAGGTGGTAGATGTGCGGATTGAAGAGCATCCGATCCTTAAGGTGGAGCGAAAAAGACCGTTTGAGTTTGCGTTCTCAGGCGAAAAACTCCAAGCCTACGAGGGGGAGACCATAGCAGCGGCGCTCTTTGCGAACGGCATTCGCATCTTCGGCAACCACCAGAAGGACGGTTCGCCTCAAGGGATCTTCTGCGCCAACAGCCAGTGCTCCCAGTGCCTCGTGATAGCCGACGGAAAGCCGCTCAAGGCTTGCATGACCGCGGTGCGGCCGGGGATGCAGGTCGAGCCCGTCTGCGGCTTACCCGAACTTCCCAAAGTGGATTCCGTGCCGCCCATGCGCGAGATCGAGGAAGTCGAAGTTCAAGTCCTCATCATAGGCGGAGGGCCGGCCGGGCTTTCAGCTGCGATTGAGCTCGGCAGGCGCGGCATAAAGACCCTCATCGTAGAAGATAAAAGCGCCCTCGGGGGGAAGCTCGTCCTCCAGACCCACCGGTTCTTCGGCTCAAGCGACGCAGTTTACGCCGGCACGCGAGGCATAGACATAGCCGCCAAATTGGAGGAGAAGGTGCGCGCTTTCCCCTCGGTCGAGGTGTGGCTCAACTCCTCCGCCTTGGCCGTATTCAGCGACCACAAGGTGGGCATCCTGCGCAACGGCAAAGACTACGTCTTGGTCGAGCCAGAGGTGCTTTTGGTATCGACTGGAGCCAGAGAGAGGTCCCTCGTGTTCCGCGGGAATACCCTGCCAGGCGTCTATGGCGCCGGGGCGTTCCAGACCTTGGTGAACCGCGATCTCGTGAAGGCAGCTGAGCGGCTCTTTATCGTGGGAGGGGGAAACGTCGGCCTCATCGCCGGTTACCACGCCATCCAGGCCGGGATTCAGGTGGCAGGCTTGGCCGAAGCCTTACCTGAATGCGGCGGCTACAAGGTCCATCGCGACAAGCTCGCACGCCTTGGCGTCCCCATCTACACCTCGCACACCGTCATTTCCGCAAACGGCAAGGATCAGGTAGAGTCTGTGACCATCGCCCAGGTGGACGAAAAATTCAACCCCATCTCGGGGACGGAGAAGAGCTTCGCCTGCGACACGCTGCTGGTCGCAGTTGGCCTGGACCCGGTGGACGAATTCTACCGGAAGGCTTTGGAGTTCGGGATAACAGCCTTAGCCGCCGGCGATGCCAAAGAGGTCGCCGAGGCCTCTGCCGCCATCATATCCGGCGAGATCGCCGGCCTAAAGGTAGCTTCCGCCCTGGGGCTTGAAGAGGCCGAAGCCCCGAAGGGGTTGGAGAGGATGGCAGAAGTTTTGGCCTCCAAGCCTGGGCTGTGCCTGCCGAAAGGCACCCCACACCGCGAGGAGGGAGTCTTTCCAGTGATCCACTGCCGCCAAGAGATCCCCTGCAACCCTTGCGCCTCGGCATGCCCGCGAGGGCTCATACGCATCGACCCAGAGGACATCCGAAAGGTTCCAGAGTTCGTCGAGGGCGACAAAAGCTGCATCGGCTGCGAGCGGTGCGTCGTGGTATGCCCTGGGCTGGCTATCGCACTTGTGGACTACCGCAAGGACTCGGAATGGCCAACTGTCACTCTGCCCTACGAACTCTCGAGGGAAAGCCTAAACGTCGGGGAGATCGTCACGGCGGTGGACGAAGAAGGCAATCCGCTGGGAGAGGTAGAGGTGACGGAGGTAAAGGCAATCCCAAAAAACGACCGGACTCTGCTCATTGAGCTCAAAAGCCCAAGGGTTTTAGCTGAAGAGATAGCCGGCCTTCGGGTGCAGGCACCAGAGGTATCCGCACCGCTTCCTGAAGCCACACTTAGGCTTGCGGACGACGAGATCGCCTGCCGTTGCGAACGGGTGACGGTTGGGGAGATCAGGAAGCTTATACGAGAGGGGTGTCGGGACATGAACGAGATCAAGGCCGCGACGCGAGCCGGGATGGGACCATGCGGCGGGAAGGTTTGCGGCCCCCTCATAAAGCGCCTTTTTCTCGAGGAAAGCATTTCGCTTGAAAGCGTCACGGACTACGTCCGGCGCCCGCTCTTCTTGGAGGTGCCCCTGAGCGCATTCGCGGGGGCGAGCGACGAGGAATGAAGTACAAGAGGCACTACGACGTCGTCATCATCGGGGCAGGGAGCGTAGGGATGCCTGCGGCATTTGCCATGGCCAAGGTTGGTCTAAGCGTGCTCGTCTTGGACAGGTTTGCAAGCGTAGGACAGGGGTCGAACAAAGCGGCCATCGGCGGTGTGCGCGCCACCCACTCAGACCCGGCAAAGATAAGGCTATGCCTGCGCTCGATCGAGATCATCTCCACGTGGCGGGAGACATACGGCCACGATGTGGAGTGGCGACCGGGTGGGTATCTATTCGTCGCCTACACCCCTCGCGAGGAGAGGACCATGAAGGACCTCCTCGAAATCCAGCATCGCTACGGGCTTAACATCGATTGGCATGACGCGGAAGGGCTTTTGGAGATCGTGCCCGACTTAAACCAGCAAGGGTTGATCGGTGGAACCTATTCGCCCGACGATGGGCACTGTTCGCCTCTGCTTTTAAACCGCGCCTTCTACGACGAGGCACGCCGCCACGGGGCTGAATTCCACCTGAACGAGCGCGTAGTGGGATTTATAAAGGTCGGGGACAGAGTGCGGGCAGTGCGCACGGATAAGGGCGATTACACCGCCGGCGTGGTGGTCAACGCCGCAGGCCCGTGGGCGCGCGAGGTCGGCGCAATGCTCGACTTCAAACATCCGGTGCGACCCGACTGCCACGAGGCCGGGGTGAGCGAGCCGGTGGCCCACTTCCTCGACCCGATGGTGGTGGACATCCGCCCAGCTCCAGGGTCAGCCAATCTCTACTTTCACCAGCTCGCCAGCGGCCAATTTACCTTCAACTTCACCCCCGATCCCCTCATCTGGGGCGAGGACAAGCGAGAGACGAGCGCCTTCCTGCCGCAGGTAGCCAGGCGAATGATCAAGATTATGCCGAGGCTTTCAAACCTGCGGGTGCGAAGGCAATGGCGCGGCCTTTACCCCATGACGCCGGATGGCTCCCCGCTCGTGGGCTGGAGCCATGAAGTGGAAGGATATCTCATGGCGATAGGGATGTGCGGGCAAGGGGTGATGCTCGGACCAGGCCTCGGAGAACTCCTCTCGCGCATGGTGACCTGCAGACTCACACCTGAAGATCAAGAGACGCTCGAAATCCTCTCTCCATACCGCGCCTTTGCCCGCCAGGAGGCACTCCGGTAGGCAGCATACACAAAGGGCAAACCACACGCGCCCGGTGAGCTTGACATTGCCATCTGTCTTACTAAAATAATCCCAAAACAAATGCTTAAGGAAGGAACTTGGGACATGATCGTCGATGTAGCGATAATAGGTGGAGGCGTTCACGGCTGTTCCATAGCCTATCACTTGGCCAAAAAGGGCGTGCGCTGCGCCCTTTTCGAGAGGGGTTATCTATCCTCCGGGGCGAGCGGCAGGAGCGCGGCCGGGGCCAGGCACCAGTTCGGCACGGAGGTGAACTGCCGTTTGGCCATATACAACCTCGAGCATCTGGCCTCTCTAAAAGAGGAATTGGACCCTCCCTTTCCCCTCGAATTTGAACAATCGGGATATCTCTGGATCACGTATAGCGAGGCGCAGCTCCGGCAGCTCGAAAAAAATGTGTCGCTGCAAAATTCTTTGGGCATCCCATCGTCCATCCTCTCGCCCGAAGAAATAAAGGAGGTGGCTCCCGCCATCGACGTGCGCAGCATGTTGGGGGCGAGCTGGTGTCCAAAGGATGGGCACGTAAATCCCCATACGCTGACCTTCGCCTACGCCCACGCCGCAAAGCGCCTCGGCGTTGAAATCCACGCCGAGACGCCGATTACAGGCCTTCGGCGCTGGAAGGACAGGGTGAGGGGGGTGCAAACCGCCACTGGCGATTGCCACGCTGAAGCTGTAATCTGCGCAGCGGGGCCGTGGAGCGCACATATAGCCTCATGGGTGGGACTCGACGTTCCGATAACGCCCGAAAGGCACCAGCTCCTGGTAACCGAGCCTGTGGAGCGCATAAGGCACCCCTTCGTGCTGTGCATGGACGACGGCAGCTACTGGAAGCAGTGTCCAAATGGGACGTTCATATTAGGATGGGGAAACCCCTTAGACATAAAGGAGATCAGCGACGAAAGCTCCTGGGAATTCCTGCACGAGGCGTCCAAGGGGGTGCTCTCGAAGATGCCCTCCCTGGCGGGCGTCAGAGTTGTGCGGCAGTGGGCGGGCACTTATGACGTCACGCCTGACTCGCAAGCCGTAGTGGGGGCTACCCCTGTGGAGGGCTTTTTCTTGGACTGCGGATGGAGCGGCCATGGCCTGCAATTTGCCCCATCCATAGGGCGAATCATGGCTGAAATCGTCTGCGGCGAAGAGCCGTTCATAGACGTCTCTCCCTTTCGCTACAGCCGCTTCGAGGAGGGCGACCTCTTCTTCGAGCCGGCCTGCATTTAAAGAGCAAGGAGGTATGCCGAGTGCTTCTGCTCAAGAAAGAAGAGATGCAAAGGGTCTATTCTATGAAGGAGGCCGTAGAGGCCGTGAAACTCGCCTTCAAGCTCTTCTCCGAAGGGAAGGCAACTGTGCCCTTGAGGACCAACATCGACGTGCCGAAAGGCGCTGGAGGAGCGCTCTTTATGCCAGCCTACGTCGAGGAGACAGAGTCTCTCGGAGTAAAAATCGTATCCGTATTTCCCAACAACGTGAAGGTCGGACGCCCGGCGGTCCCCGCTACAATGGTGCTCTTAGAGCCACAGACCGGAGAGGTATGCGCGATCATGGACGGTACGTATCTCACGCAGCTTCGCACTGGGGCGGCTGCGGGGGCAGCCACAGACCTCCTATCCCGCAAAGATGCATCGGTGGGCGCCATAATCGGAGCTGGAGGGCAGGCCCTCTACCAGCTCGAGGCCATGTTGACCGTCAGAGAGCTGAAAGAGATAAGGATCTTCGACGTCGACGCCGCCAGAGCTCAAAGCCTCGTCCGAAGCGCAGGAGAGAGATGGGGCAAAAAGGGCGTGAGAATTGCGCTTGCAAGGTCGCCAGAAGAGGCCGTAGATGGCGCCGACGTGATAACCACAGTCACCACCTCTAAAGCGCCGGTCTTCCCCGGAGCCAAAGTCAAGGACGGCGCTCATGTCAACGGTATAGGTTCATATACGCCTCAAATGCAGGAGCTCCCCCCAGATCTCCTCAAGAGGGCCGACAGGGTGTTCGTGGATTCGCGGGAAGCGGTGTTATCGGAGGCGGGCGACTTCATCATACCCATCAAAGAAGGGCTTTTTGACGCCTCTATCATCTCAGGGGAGATAGGAGAGCTGGTGACTGCCCACACAGAGGGGCGCAGCGGCGATGGAGAGATAACGGTTTTCAAGACGGTGGGGATAGGAGTCCAGGACGTGGTCACTGCCAGGGAGATCTACAAGAGAGCTCTTGAAGCGAAGGTGGGCTTGGAGGTCTCCCTGTGAAAAAAGGACATAAAGGTGAGGCAAATTCGCCGACCACTTTCAAATTTCTCGAAGATCTCCTAAAACCACAGAGGAGCGGATAGGCGAGACGCTCGACATCTATAGCCTGGTAGCGTATGACTGCGCTTGGCTCGCCGCCCTCTCCGCGCTGTGCGCACAATCCGGCTACGGCGAGGCGATAAAGGTCGCACTTCCTCACGTGGCCTACAACTACTACGGCGTCAGCGGCTGGACCGAGCTCGACGAGCTCGGCGACAGAAAGGCACTTAACGTCGACTTCTTCGCCGTAAAAGACGTCGAAGGCAAGCCCTCTTGGGTCAAGCTCTTCGAGTACGACGCAGCCACGGGAAGCCTCTCTGAAGCATCCTCAAAATAGGCAGCCCATAGCCCTGCGCTGGATTGCAGCGCAGGGCTATGTCTCCTTCGGGAAAGCCGGGGCGGTTCACTGAGTAACTTTGTGCCAAGTAACTATAAATAATTCAAGTGCGTGGCGGCCATTTCCCTAAAATATCCCTTTATGTGCTCCCAGTTCCATGGTTTGAGCATCACGGGATCTGGTTCTCGGTCGGCATCGTCAAAGAAAACCAAACTCTTCAAGATATGATACCTGCTGTAGTTTGCCTGTCGATATTTCTTTTCAAACAACTCCCATAAGGATTCCATCGGGTAAATTTGACAAACGAAGTAAAGGTCCACAAAGTCTTTTTTGCTTCCCCTACTACTGATGGCAGCGATCTTCATCACTGCAATGTCTCGCGTGTCAGCGACCTTCAGGCCTTCCAGATCCTCGGTGGGAAAAAGAAGCTGATAGGGATACCTCAAAAAAGAGACCTTCGTCTCGGCGAGCACCCCGTGCAAAGTGTCTTGAGCCTCAGATAAAACCTTAAATTGCTCTGTGGCAATAAGGCTATCTCTCAGGGTTGTCGTCTCAAACTGTCCTTGGCAAAAAAAATCCAGGTCCCCCGAAATCCTGTGTCCCAAGTGAAGGGCAAGGCCTGTCCCTCCGGCCAGATAAAAGTTCCGCATCGTTTCAATGCCTTTTAAAAGTTCCAGAGCGGACTTTCCACCTCGCGGTAATACGTCGATAAACACCTTATCTCTTCGTCCTCCAGACCGAAAATCAACTGCCAGAACCTAACTGTTTTCTTAGAGAGGCGCCGACTATCTCGTACTACTCCTTCGATAGCCTCCATGGGGTAAGTGGCGAGCACCCATCTTATGGCCGCATCGTCTCCCATCTCCAGCAGCCTTTCAATTATGAACGAGGCGTTTCGTTGCACATCTAATTTTTCTGGCTGAACATCCCAAAAGAAAGGATAAAATCCTTTCGGTAAAGTTTTGGCCAAGACTTTCTCCACCGTTGTCCTTTTTGGCGATACGAGAGCCATTCATCGCTTATTATACCATCGCCCTATGGACCGCATGCGGTTGAAAATGGTGCTATAGGAAACTCTTTACAATATCGCGCATCGGCTCTTCCCTTGGGCGAATCAGTCTGACGCTTCCCTCTTCGACCAACACCTCTGCTGGCTTGGCTGTGGAATTGTAGTTCGAGCTCATCACGTAGCCATAAGCCCCGGCATGAAGTATCGCCACAACATCTCCTGTCTCTGACGCAGAGGGGAAAGGTCGGTCGCGGCCAAACTCATCCGTGCTTTCGCAAATCCTCCCCACTATAGTAGTCGGGATTAGATCGTTCATGGGACGCGTGACATTTACGATCTCGTGATATGCCTTATACAGGGCCGGGCGCATAAGAACGTTCATGCCCCCGTCCAACCCAACAATGGGAGGGTCGGTTCGCTTTATCGAGCAAATTTTACACAGCAGCACGCCAGCGCTCGCAAGGAGGTAACGCCCCGGTTCAGCGTAAACCTCCACTTTTTCTATGTTGGGCAAAGAGGCGATCCCATCTCCGATCGCCCTTACGTCGAGCTCGGTCTCGTCGGGTTTGTACGGGACGCCAAAGCCGCCGCCGAAGTCTATGGCTACCGCCCCCACATCAAGGGCAAAATCGAGCAAAAACGATGCCAGACGGATGAAGTGAGAGGGATCGAATATGCCGGAACCCACCATGGCATGTACTCCGAACTCTATGCCCATATCGCCGATCTCCCGCGCCACAATCCTCGCATCGTCGGGCTTCATGCCGAACTTCGACCCCTCCCCGCCGAGGATCAGAGAAAAGGCCCCTCTTCCCCAACCCGGGTTGAGCCGAATGAATAGCCTCTTAGGGCGGGGAGCACCCTCGCTCAAAAGCTCTTTGACGAGATCCCACGCTGCTGGGTCGTCGAGATTAACCGTAGCTTTGAGCCTCAATGCCGCCTCAAGCTCCTCTCTTGTATAAAAGATGCCGGAAAGCATGTAAGGAGCGCCGACCTTCATAGCCAGAGCAGCCTCGTTCAGGTTGGCGCAGTCGAAGCGGACGCCTTCGCTTGCGATGAGCTTTAAAATCTCCACATTATTATTGGCCTTTACGGCGTACATGAGATGAAAGCGAGGAATAGCGCCGAACGCATTCTTTAAAACCTTTATTCTGCAGCGCACCTCGTCAGAGGCATAGACATAAAGAGGAGTGCCATACCTTCGGGCAAGATCCTCCAGGTTCATTCCACACCAGTGGAGCTTTCCGCCCTTCCGAGAAAAGTTAGTCCCAAACGCGGAGTGCGCTTCAACCAACCCCGTTCGCCACCTTTCAAATTCAACAGAACCACTATAAAGTTATTGTAACTCCACAGCAATATAACAGATAGTCAAGCCAACCGATGCGCATAGTTCAACCAGCAGCACACTCTAAAGCAGCTATAAAGGCCCATGTCAGGCATGCGGCCCAAGGCTTTTTATGACCTCGGCGATCTCTAAGGCAAGGTCATCTCTGTTTTCTTTCGTCACGAGAAACAGTCGCACATCGGTCCTCGCCTTTATCCCCTCTATAAACGCATCACCCCTAAGGGCAACCGTGCCGAGAAGCAGAACAGAGGCGTCCAGCAGCGCAACCACCAATCTCCTGAACTTGGCAGAGAGGCATTCCATTTTGCCTATCTCGTCTATGAGCACCAGGAAATTTTGGGGGTCGAAAAACGGAATGCCCTCGAGGAACTCGTCAAACCCCGCCACATCGACACCGTACTTGCTCACCCTGTAAGGGCTTTTGATGTCGATATGCGAAAACAACCGCCTGGCGCCGTCGAGCTCCACGGCCTCAAACCCCACGCGCATTCCTCTGTCTCTGATCTCCGCCGTATAAAAACCGCAACATCTCCATTCGACCTGCTCGATCGCCTTCAAAACGAGCGTAGTCTTGCCTACGCCGGGCGACCCTGTGACGAGCAAGTTTCTGACGTTACCGGTCACGACGACAGATAGTGGGAGCGTACGAGGTTCCAAAGGCCGTGGCTTTCAAGGTCATGACGCGGCACGAGCATCGTAACGTTCACCACTCCAGGGAGCCTGCCGATGTTCGCCTCTCCAGTTATGGTGCAGCGGTTCCTAACCTCGGGCAGCGGCATATCGAAAAGCCTGGAGATGCGCGAGAGGGCGCATTCGACGGCTGCGTTCAAGTCTTTGCCGGTGCCGACCATTTGTATGGGCAAGCTCTCTTCCAAGAGTTGAAATCCCCAAAAGGCCGCGATCTTTTTGGCCTTCTCTATTTCTTCAGGCGTACGAAGGCGCGCTATCTGAGGCAGGTCCTCAGGGCGGGGCAGAATTATAGGCCCTTCGAGCTTTAATCCCTTTACGATGGAGACCTCTAAAACCACCTCCGCAGATACGTCAGCCGTGTGACCTGCTATTTCGCCATCTCCCATCATTGCGTGCACGTCGCCGACGTATATCCCTCCGCCTTCCACTTTAACGGGGCAAATGACGATGGACCCCTCGACCACCTCGTTTATGTCCATGTGGCCATCGGTGCGCATCTCGAGTTGTTCCTCCGTCAAGGCGTATTCGTGAGGAGCGCCCACCAGAAAAGCGCCGAAGTCTCCTGCGTTATGCGATGACGGAATCGGGACAGCCGGGCACGTGCCCAAATTTCCCACCATCGGCTTTAAAGGGATGACGATGCCGGCAATTTCGCCGCGGGCCATTAAATTTGCCGAATATTGCTTTGAGCTCGGCGGCAAGAAGCTGAAGGACGAAGCATCCTTGGCGATCTCGCCGGCCACCTCCGGGGGAACGGTGACGGCCAAAGTCCTATCTACATCCATAAGGACCGTATATGTGCTCTCCAAGCGGAACGGCTGGACCGAAGAATGACAATTGGCGCATTTTATGGACCCCTCACCCACACCATCGACATACGTCTTCGGGTTTATCGTGCCACAGTTAGGACAGCGCTTCGCCACGAAGGGATCTCCGATGAAGTGTTCCTCTTGGGGCAGATCGGTCCCGGAGGTGGTGGCCAAAGAAAGCACTCTCACTCGGCGCACCTTCACGGCAATTGCGTCTCCCACTTCTGCTCCATCCACCGCAATCGGCTTGGTGACCTCGTGTCCGCTCGGATAATCTGGGGTTATCATGGGCCCCCAACAGCCTGGGCTCGTCCTAACTACGATGACCCCTCCGTCGCGCACTGGCCCCAAAAACGGCTCACCGGGGTCTAAAACCCAGCTCATATCGTCTGCATGGACTATCTGTTTGGCCATAATTCTCATCTCCCTCATCACCGGATTTGTTCAAGTATTTTATACCACAGAGACCTTATCTCATAACTCTCTATCCCATCACCACACCTACAAAACCTGCCACGCCGAAAATTCCCTCAAACGGGATTCCAAAATGGCGACTTTTTCGTTTATACTAAGTTCAATAGAGAGAACCAACTTGAGAAGGGAGGCAAGAAGATGCGCTCAGAGGAAGCAACTTACAAGGAGATGCTAAAGAAACGCCCCCTGAACGTACAAGCTATATATGGGAACGAGCCGGTCGGATTGGTGAACGGCAGGGATATCATAGCCGCGGCCAGGAGGGCAGGGGTCACCATACTCGCCGCCAATGCCCGCAACCCCCTGACGATAAAGGGAGTGCTCAAGGCGGCGGCGAAATTAGATGCGGCGGTGCTCTTGGAGCTAGCCAAGTCGGAGTCGACCTACTGCGGTTGCACATATGACAACGTCCCAGACTATGCCGTCCGCTATTCGAAGGAATTGGGACACGGCGTGATCTTCGGGCTCCACGTAGACCACTACGCAATAAAATCTACAGAGGAGCTCATGCGGGCTATTTCCCATCTGCGGCATATAGTAGAGAGAGGGTGGACGTCCATAGCCATAGACGCCTCGCACAATCCGGACTGGGAGAACTTATGCTTTACGAGGGATGCGGCTATGCATATTCCCCCGTACTTGGGGCTCGAGGTGGAAGTCGGAGAGATCAAGGGCCCAGGAGAACTCACTACTGTCGAAGAGGCGCTCTTCTTCGTCGGAGGCCTGAACGCCTGGTGCATCTTCCCAGATCTCCTCGCCATCTCCAACGGCAGCCTCCACGGCACGTACGACAGATCCAAGGGAGAGATCGAAGGGATAGATCTTAAGAGGACATCGGAGATCGCCCAGGCAGTAAGCCGTTACGGGGTTTCGATAGCCCAGCACGGCGTATCCGGTACGCCGATAGAGAAAGTCTCTCACTTTTCAACGCATGGCATTGCGAAGGCCAATGTCGCCACGCTATGGCAAAATGTGCTCTTCGGCGTTAAAATGGAGCCTGAGACGGGAAATGCCATCATAGAGAATGACTCTTATGTAAAGGAGCCGGACCGCGGCATATCGGAAGAGCTGTGGCGGAAAATCGTAGCGTGGGCCGACGAGCAAGGCTACAGCCGTAAAGACGGAGATTACAAAAAGGCGAACAAGCCATTTCATGATCAGATTATGTCTCTTCCTGCAGAAATTCAGGAAAGGATCGTGGAAGAGACCGCATGGTGGGCAGAGCGCTTTATAAAGGCGCTGAAGTCTGAAGGCACGGCCGAACTGGTTTTGGAGGAGGTCTCCAAGAGGCCCGACCACAATTCGGCGCCTGAGAGGGAGATCTTTCACAAAAGGAGCGAGTTTACCCCAGAGCGCGCTCCACAAAAGAGCAAAACTCCGTCAGGCAACGCAGCGGATCCAGACTGAGCACCTTTTCAAAGAGCCGCCGATGTAGTATCATTTATAAAATAGGTGGGGTGGCCTTAAGCCACCCCTTTATTGTGTTGGAGGTGAACTGATGCCCATCACGAGCGGGCAGAGAAACAAGAAGACAAAGCGAGGGCGAAAGGAGCTCCGATTTATACCTCTGGGCGGAATGGGAGAGATCGGCAAGAACATCTCCCTCCTCGAATATGGAAACGACATCCTCGTCATAGATTCGGGGCTTAAATTTCCCGATGAGGACATGCTCGGCATCGACTTCGTCATACCGGATTTCAGTTATCTGTTGGAAAACAAAAATAAGATCCGAGGCCTAATCCTCACTCACGGCCACGAAGACCACATAGGGTCGCTCCCGTTTCTGTTGCCCCAGATCGATGTTCCCATCTATGGCACTCGCCTGACATTGGGGCTTGTAAACCATAAATTCCAAGAGCTAAGACCGGATTATGCCATCAAAGCGAATGAAGTGCACGCAGGTGAAGCGATGAGATTAGGGTGCTTTAATGTGCATTTTATGTCCACATGTCACTCCATCCCCGATTCTTTGGGTTTGGCCATCGAGACGCCGGTGGGCAACGTCATCCATTCGGGAGATTTCAAGTTCGACCCTACACCATTGGACGCACGCCCTCCGGACTACTCCACATTGGTCAAGTTCGGCCATAAAGGAGTGCTACTCCTGCTTTCGGATTCGACGAATGCCGAAGAGCCCGGATATACGCCTTCAGAGCGGGGCGTAGGCCAGACACTGGAAGGGATCTTTCGGCTTCACCAGAACAAGCGCATAGTGCTCTCCATGTTCGCCTCTAATCTGCACCGCATAAACCAGGTGATACAGACGGCTCTGCGCTTCAATCGAAAGGTGGCTCTGATAGGCAGGAGTATGAACGCCAACGTAGAGCTCGCCAGGCAACTGGGCTACATCGACGTAGACGACAGCGCTTTCGTGCCGCCTCAGGCGCTCGAGGGAATGCGTTACAATCGAGTGGCCGTCCTCACTACCGGAAGTCAAGGAGAGCCCTTTTCCGGCTTGGTCCTCATGAGCAAGGGAGAACACAAATATATCAAATTGGGGCCCAAAGACTTGGTGGTGATAAGTGCCCTCCCGATCCCGGGAAACGAAAAACTGGTGAGCCGCACGATAGACAACCTATTCCGCAAGGGGTGCGAGGTGATATATGAAGGCGACCGCCAAACACACGTATCGGGGCACGCCTCACAGGAGGAGCTCAAAATGATGCTGAGCATGGTCAAACCTCGTTATTTCGTTCCGATACACGGGGAATATCGCCACTTGGTGCGTCATGCCCAGTTGGCCCACGAACTCGGCATGGAGCCTCGCGACGTTTTTGTCTTGGAAAATGGCGATGTACTGTCTTTTAACCAAGAACGTGCGAGAGTTAAAGACCCCGTGCGGGCCGGCGCATTTTTGATCGACGGAGCCTCTATGGGCGAGATCGAGGGGAGCATATTGCAGGAGAGGCGTCTGCTCGCGGAAGATGGCATCATCGCGGTATCGGTCACAGTAGATGAAAACATGTCGTTGTGCGCTCCTCCATTGATCGAAAGCCGCGGTTTTCTCCATCAGGATGAGGCCGGCGAACTATACAAGAGGCTCGAAAATGCCATTGCGGCCTTTATAAAGCGAGCCAAGGGTGAATGTCCCGAAGCGATATCTCAAGCTATAGTGACAGCCGTGAGGCGAGAATTGAAACATCTCTCCAAGAGCCTTCCTGTCGTGCTGCCTTCCGTGACGGTGCTTCAGAGCCGGTCTGGCCTCGCCGAATCCCACTGGGAGAGCAAGGCATCTTAAAAGGGGGCAAACTCTTTGGAAAACGCCTTACTCTTGGGATTGGTGCAAGGGCTGACGGAATTTCTTCCCGTGAGCAGCTCCGGACACCTCGCTCTCGCTCAAATCTTGATGGGGTGGGAAGAGCCTCCTATCGCTTACGATGTGCTGCTCCACTTCTCCACGATGGTCGCTACGGCGGCATTCTTTTGGAGCGACATCGTATATCTATTAACAGGATGGTGCGCGGGCATTTTTGACCCCACAAGGAGGAGCGGCGAGGGATGGCGCTACGGGTGGGCTATAATATTGGGCACGATGGCTACGGCACCTGTGGCATTTTTAGTCGAGGATTTCGCAGAGAGATGGTTCGCTTCCCCGAGCGCTGTGGGCGTAGCTCTGCTGATAACCGCCACGCTGCTTTGGGTATCGACCTCCCGACGAGAGGGAAATGTCCCCGTTTCGGCCGCCTTAGGCGCGCTCATGGGGTTAGCTCAAGGTATCGCTGTGGTGCCCGGGCTTTCCCGATCGGGGGCTACGATATCGGCCGGATTGATCGCGGGGGCGAGGCGCAAAGACGCCTTCCGCCTCTCTTTCCTCTTATCGTTGCCCGCAATAGCCGGCGCAACCCTCATTCAATGCCTTAGAATGGAGAGCATCGACGGATTCATCACGGCATTGCCGAGCGGTTGGCTTGTGGGCTGCATCTTAGCCTCAGCGTCGGGTTACCTGGCGCTCGTTTTCCTGAGGCGAGTGGTGATAAGCGGTCGCTTCAAGGCCTTTGCCGTATATTGCGCGGCGCTGGGGGCGATTTCAATCTTGTTCGAGTACATGACGAGGTGAAAGGCACCATGACCACGACATGACCACAAAAAGCTGCACAACTGAAGTGATCTTGGCCTCGGCCAGTCCCAGAAGGCGCCGTTTACTCGAAGAGATGCTCAATTGGCCCATAAAGGTGATGCCCGTCTCGATCGAGGAGCACTTACTGCCAAAAGAAGCCCCCACGGAATCGGCCAAACGGTTGGCTCTTCTCAAGGCAAGTGCCATAGCTGTTCGCTTCCCAGAATGCCTCGTAATCGGTGCCGATACGCTTGTAGTCGTCGATGGAACCGTCCTGGGCAAGCCCCACGATCGCCACGAAGCGCTCCAAATGCTGAAAAAACTCAACGGCAAAAAGCATCTTGTGGTGACGGGAGTGGCGATCTGTCGCGGAGACGAGATCGCTTCAGACGTAGAGGTGACAGAGGTCGAATTCAGGAATACAAGCGAAGAGGCGTTGGTACGCTACGCAGAGCTGGGCGAAGGGGATGACAAGGCGGGCGCTTACGCCATTCAGGGAAAGGGAGCGCTCCTCGTGCGCTCCATAAAGGGATGCTATTACAACGTGGTAGGCATGCCACTATATCTTCTAAGTGTACTTCTTGAGCAGTTTGATATACCACTGACTTGCCAATGGAGGTGCGAAAAGGATGAAGTGGCCCTCTAATCAGAGACTTTTGGCTGCCGGGCTAATCTTGGCGACGCTAATAGCCCTGCCCGGGCTCGCCCCCCGCCTTAGATTTGAAAGATCTCACAGGGAAGCCGCTACCGTCGTATCGTACAGGGATGTGCTCTTAATGGCCGAGCAGGCATCTCTTCCTGTAGAGAAGGCGTTCGATCGCCTGCGCGAGGCCGGACTTGTCGCCATAGCCGTCGAAGAGCTCACCGGCGAGGAGATAGCCGGCGGAGCACTCCCCCTTTGGTTGGGCCCAAAAGAGGCTCTCGCCTTCAGCGCCTTCGAGGGCAAAAGACCCGATCTGGCCGTGGTGTGGACCAAGAGCGAGCAATGGGCAAATCTAATAAGGCCTTACCTCACAGACCGGTTTGGAGGTGTGGAAAGCCACAAGGCGCCATATGGGTGGCTCTTTCTGCTTCCCGTTTCTTATTCCAGCCTCATGAAAGCCGGTGTTCTGCCGGATTTGGAGGCAGCGCTCTTCTTGAAAAAGCGAAATTGGCCCTTGGTATATCGACCAGCCCCCTCCATGGGCATACCAACAGAGGCGGCAGTAAAACCCATAAGGCGGCTCATCGAAGCGCTGCCGCAGATTCGCGCCATATCGCCTAAGGGAAACGTAGCTGTAGGATTTGGCGATCTCGACCCCCTCGCGGCATTTCTGAAGGAGAAAGGAATAGCGGTCACACAAGTGGAATTTTCCAGACAGCCAGGACTCAACCCCCTCATATGGCGGACATCCCCCTATGTCCTTTCGCTTCACAGCGTGACTACGGATGAAGTCATAAGTCGCAACCTCACGAGGGATACAATTGTACAGCGTATGATCAGGGCTGCCGCGGAAAGATCGGTAAAACTGCTGCTCTTAAGGCCGTACGAAATCGGGGCAGGGCCGTGGCTTGACAGCTTCGAGGAGGACCTTAAAGCCATCGCGAGAGGCTTAGAACTTCGAGGAATCTCGCTCTACTGGCCCGAGACATTGCCCTCTTGGCCAACATCGTACTGGAGCGGGTTTGCGATTGTCTTGGCCACTCTCACAGTATCGCTCATGCTATGGCAGGAATTCTTCGGCCGCAGAGACGCTCCGCCATCGAGGCTTTTTTGGGCCGGTTTTCTGGCCTTTGTAGCCATCGGTGGAGTGCTCATAGTCCACGTATCTCCGGCTGCCAAAGTGATAGGCGCGCTATGCGCTGTCTTGGGCGCCTCAGCAGCCGCGCTTGTGGCGCTAAATGGGTGGGAACGTCCCATCGGAGGGATTCTCAAAGGTATAGGGATAGCCGTAGCAATTGGACTTGTCCTTTCGTCTTTCTTCGGCACTCCCTTGTACATGCTTCGCCTGCAGGTGTTTTCCGGAGTAAAGGCAACTCTCCTGTTGCCTCCGTTGATAGTGCTGGCTCACGCCATTAAAACCCGCCTGTACCCAGAGGGCTTCAGGGAGATAATGACGCGAAGCCCGTATTGGGAAGAAATTATAGTGCTCGCCGCCTTGGGAATGGCAGCTGGGGTTATGGCGCTGCGGAGCGGCAATGTCTCGTTGGTTCCATCCTGGGAGGTCAAACTGCGCGACCTCTTCGAACAGACCCTGATGGTAAGGCCAAGGACTAAAGAGATCCTCTTAGGATATCCGGCGCTATGGCTTTGGTATATCTGGGCGCGGCTATTTCCAGGCGAGGTAGACAGGCGGTTGGCGATGTATTCCGTGCTCATTCGGATGGCCACATCGGTGGCCTTCGCCTCAGCGGTCAACAGTTTTTGCCACTTCCATACTCCGCTCACATTGACGCTATGGCGCGTCTTCAATGGCCTATGGGTGGGATCGCTCTTCGGCTTGTTTGTGGGTTTACTCCTTTGGCTCGTCGTCAAGCTCACCGCAAAATTTAGAATTCAAGAGGAAGGAGAAGTTTGACCAGGCGCTACGACGTCGCGCTGTGCGGCTACTACGGTTTCGGCAACGTGGGGGATGAAATGATCCTCCACGCCATCGTGGAGCTGGCTCATGAGTCAGGGTTAAAAAAAGATAGAATTCTTGCCCTTTCGGCCTCGCCACGGCAGACTGAGGAGGAGCTCTTGATAGCTTCGGTCAACCGCTGGAGGCCCAAGTCGGCGTTACGCGCTTTAAGAGAAAGCAGGACGCTGCTTCTCGGGGGAGGAGGTTTATTGCAGGATGTGACCAGCCTCCGTTCCCCTCTGTATTATTGGGGCGTAGTGATGGAAAGTCGCATCGCCGGATGCCGTCCTTGGGCATTCGGTCAATCAGTGGGGCCATTTCACAAGAAAATCTCCGAAAGGATAGCGCGCGATGCATTGAGGCGTTGTAGCCCCAGGATCGTGCGCGATACGCCCTCACAAAGGCTGTTGTCAAAATGGGGCCTTTCGGCCGACCTTGCGCCCGATCCTGCTTTCGCGTTGGACGTGGGGCCTCCTATCGAGAGCGGAGATGTGGTAATCTTAAACATAAGGCCGTGGGGCAACCTAAGCGTCGAGATCGCCCGCGAAGCGGCGGCCTATGCGCAGAAGCACGGATACGCTTTGCGATGTCTGGCTCTCTCTCCCGATGACGAAGCGTTGTCAAAAGGCCTTCAATCTTCAGGGCTCTTGGCGAAAGCTGAGATTGTGCGTCTGACTTCGTGGAAAACGGCAGCTTCTCTGTTTGCCGGCGTTGCTCTCGCGGTGGGGATGAGGTTTCATTTTTTAGTGCTAACGCTTCTCCTTGGAGCGAAGGCTGTCGCTGTGCCCTACGACCCTAAAGTAGAGTCTTTAGCCGAGTCTTGGTCTATACCGGTGTGGAATGGCGAAAGGGCGCTTGAAGAGGTAGCTGAAAATGCCCGTCGACCTTCGGCGAAGGAGATTGCAGATGCAAAGCACAGGGTGAGGGCCTCCTTCCAATCGGCCCTGAAAGAGGCCCTCGGGGGAAGGTGAAATCGATGAAATGCGACAGGGCAAAGAAATTGGAGCAAATAGCCTTGGAAGTTCGCAAGGATTTAGTGCGCATGGCGAGCGTTACTGGGATGAAGTATCTTTCTTCCTCTCTTTCTATGGCGGACTTGATCGTCTATATCTATTGGGAAGTGATGAGCCTGCGCCCGGAAGAGCCGAATTGGCCGAACAGGGACCGCCTCGTCTTGAGCAAAGGGCATGCCTGCCCGACCCTCTATGTCGCTCTCGCCCATAGGGGTTTTTTCAGCCGAGAAGAACTGTGGAACTATAACAAGCTCGGGTCGATGCTGCAAGGGCATATCGAGATGTGCCGCACCCCGGGCGTCGATGCAGGCAGCGGCTCATTGGGGCTCGGGCTCGGGATAGCAAACGGCATCGCCTTGGGCCTTCGATGCGCTGGGATCAGATCGAGAGTGTTCTGTATCTTGGGCGACGGGGAACTCCAAGAGGGCTCGTTCTGGGAGTCGGCTCTCACGTCGGCCTCCCATAAATTGAGCAACGTATACGCAGTAATCGACAGAAACGCTGCACAAAGCGAAGGGCCAACGGAGGAGATCAAGGCCTTAGAACCGCTCGACGAGAAACTGAAATCCTTCGGCTGGCAAGTATTTCATGCGAACGGACACGACTTCGCCTCATTACACCAAGCCTTCCAGGCGATGCTGAGCATCGACGGTCCAGCCGCTCTGATCGCCAGTACAAAAACCGGGCAAGGGGTCCCTATGATGGAGAAAAACCAGCCTCTGATCAGAACAGCTATAGCGCGCGACGAGATGTCGCAAGCGCTGACTGAGCTCGAAGAAATGAGCCGAAACGGCAATGAGGGTTAAAGCCATGGAGGAAAAGGCCCTTCTTAGTCCCAAAGATGCCGTCGCAGAAGCCTTGATCCATCTATGCGAGACGGACGACCGCATCGTAGTTCTAAACGCCGACATTTCTTCTTGCGTCGGACTGCACGACTTCACCTCTCGCTTCCCGGAACGCGCCTACAACCTCGGGGTTGCCGAGCAAGATTTGGTCTTAACCGCAGCCGGCATGGCTTTGGCTGGAAAAATCCCTTATGCAGTCTCATACGCCTCCTTTCTGGCGGGAAGGGCTTACGATACCATGCGCAACGCAGTAGCGATGCCAAACCTTCCTGTGCGCTTCGTCGCCGTTTGCGCCGGCATAACCGCCGGGGAAGAAGGAGCTGCCTATCAGGCGCTGGAGGATATAGCGCTTATGAGGGCCTTGCCAAAGATGACCGTCTTAGTCCCCGCAGACTTCCAATCCACCCGCCGCTTGCTCTTAAACTCACTTTCGTGGAACGGACCTCTTTATATAAGGCTTGGCTGCATTCCGCTGCCTCGGTTATACGGCACTGATGACGGCTTTCCCGTCGGCGGAGGAAGATTGCTGCGCGAGGGGAAGAGCGTCACTATATGCGCCTGCGGCATAATGGTCCACGAAGCGATGAAAGCTGCCGCCGTCCTCGCTCGACAAGGAATAGAAGCAGAAGTAATAGATTGCTACAGCATAAAACCACTACCCGTCATGTTGATCCAATCATCTCTCAGAAGAACTGGCTGCTGCGTCGTCGCCGAAGAGCACAACATTATTGGAGGTCTCGGCAGTGCCGTAGCTGAAATTGCAGCCACCACTTGCCCCATACCCATACGGTTTGTGGGCGTGGAGGACCGATTCGGCCAGAGCGGGTCCTCAGAGGAGTTGCAGGAATATTACGCGCTCACCCACCAACACATAGTTAGCGCCGCCGCACAGGTTTGGCCGCTCCGAAGGAGATGAGGGCATGGAAATACGAATATCCGGGGCATCAAAGATATTTAAGCCCGATATCGTAGCGCTTGAGGATATATATATCACCGTCAGACCGGGCGAATTCCTCTATCTGGTGGGCCCGACGGGCTCGGGCAAATCTACCTTGCTGCGCCTGATCACCGGCGAGGCCAGGCCGACGCGCGGACAGATCACCGTGGGCCCCTTCAACCTCAGAAAGATGGGATGGGGCGCCCTCAGTTATTATCGCCGCTACGTCGGCGTGGTTTTTCAGGATTTTAAGCTCTTGCCTCACCTGACGGCGTATGAAAACGTGGCCTTCGCCCTGGAGGCGATGGGCATCCCGCCCAAGGAGATCAGGGTAAAAACTGGTGAAGTGTTAGACAGATTGGGATTATGGAGGAGGCGCTTCTTGCACCCGCCCCAGCTATCCGGTGGCGAGCAACAAAGGTTGGCTATAGCGCGTGCAGTGGTCAAGTCCCCGTCGCTCCTGATAGCCGACGAACCTACCGGAAACTTGGACGCCAACACAGCAGAGGGGATAATGGACATCCTCCTTTCCATCAACGCCTCGGGCACTACGGTGATCATGGCGACGCACAACCAATATATCGTCGACACTTACCGCGCGCGCGTCGTGGAATTGCGAATGGGCAGAATGACGCGCGACGAAGAGAAAGGTCGTTACGGTTCGTATGGCTACAATTAGATACATCCTGCGCGATGTCTTTCGTCTGCTCTTCCGCCATTGGGGATTGACGATATTGACATGGGTAACCATGATGGCCGTATTCTTAGCGGTCGGGGGGAGTTTCCTCCTCACATCCTGTGCTCATGCCGTCGTTGCAAAATTGGCGGGCGACTTAACGATAGAAGCTTACATCGCCAAAGAATTCGAGCTCGAGGCTCTAAAGCCAAAAATTGAAGCCATTCCCCACGTGAAGGAAGTAACTCTGGTGACGCCGGAATCAGCCCTCGCCCGCCTCAAAGAGCTCTTGGGAGAGCAAGCTCAAGTGGTGGAGCTGTTGGGCGAAAACCCTCTTCCTCCGAGCCTGGTTTTACAGGTGGACGATGCGTCGAATGCGGATGTCGTAGCTCAAACGTTGCGCTCTCTCCCCGAGATCGAGGACGTGGTTTATGCCAGAGAAGCAGCAAACAGGCTTGCGAGACTCAACGCGGTCATAAGACAACTCACCATCGGTATCATCGCAGTGGCTATAATGATAGGCATACTGATATTGTTCAATACGGTTCGCATAGCTGTATACTCGAGGAGAGAGGAGTTGGCGGTTATGTTAAAGGTAGGGGCTACCCCTACGTACGTGGCTATGCCATTTCTCCTGCAGGGTGTTATCCTCGGGGGGTTGGGCGGCATCAGTGCCACATTGATATTGACAAGGGCATACACGGTCTTCGTCAAACACATAAATCGTCTTCTCCCATTCCTGATGGTGCCCGAGGGAGGGACAGAGATATTCATCCAGCTCGTTTTGCTTTTGGTGGGCGGAGGCATGGCATTAGGATGGATCTGCAGTTGGATAGCCACGTCCAGGCACATAAGGGATGCGCTTCGTCCTCTGTAAGGGGGGGTTAAAATGCGGTGTTGGGCACTTTTAGCATCGGTGTGTGCATTGTGCGTTACAATAGCCGCGGGAGCCTTCGCGGCCGACATCGATACCCAGATAAAGCAAGAAGAGGAAAAGCTGCAGAAAATAGAGAGACAAATCCGCTTCCACGAGGTAGAACTCTCGAAGATCAAGGGTGAGGAAAGCGATATCCTGGGTGAACTTGAGAAGTTAAACAAGCAAGAGGTCTTGACAAATCAAAGGATAGAGCTGCTAAAAACAAAGGAGAGGAAGCTCGAGGGTCAGATAAAGGAACTCAGCGCAGAGATCGCAGAAAAGGAGGCTTTCTTGACCAAGGCCAAAAAAATGTTGGCCGAACGTCTGGTGGCCATATACAAATTCAGGGGTCGTGGGGAATTTTCTATGTTGCTGGCCACGGATTCCCTCCACGAGGCCATGAGCACGACTTATATGCTGCGCCGAATAACCAAACAGGACAACGAACTGATCAATGAAACCATCGATCAGGCAAAGGAACTGCAAAGCTTGCGCCAAAACTTAGAAAAGCAAAAGGCTACATTGCAAGCCCAAAGGAAAGAGCAGGAGAAGGAAAAAGCGATTCTGAAAGAAACCATCGCAAAGCGAGAGCAGTTTTTAGAGAAACTTAAAAATCAAAAAGAGTATCACGCTCGGGCATCCAAGGAGCTCGAGAGATCCCAGGCGGAGTTGGAGCGTCGCATCCAGCAGCTCTTACAAGAGAAGCAGCGCTTGGCCCAGCTGCGCTCAGGTGGCGCTACTTTAACTCGCCCCAAGGGGAAGTTGTCCTGGCCGGTCAACGGGGCAATTAACAGCCCATTCGGCATGAGAGTTCACCCCGTCTTCAAGACCAAAACCGTCCATACCGGCATTGACATAAAAGCTTCCAAGGGGACACCCGTAAAGGCGGCCGAAAAAGGAGAGGTGCTGTTTGCGGGATGGCTTCGCGGCTTCGGCCAGGTGATCATAATAGACCACGGAGGGGACCTTGTCACTGTATATGCACACCTCTCCTCTATGGATGTATCGGAGGGACAAAGAGTCACCAGAGGGCAGACGATAGGAAGGGTTGGCAACACAGGCGTCACAACGGCACCCCATCTGCACTTTGAGGTGCGAGAAGGCTCCAAGGCGGTGGATCCTTTAAAGTACTTAGGTCAGTAAATTGATGATAAGAGGTGGATCGCCATGCGACCATTTTTGAGGAAAATTAGGCCATATTGCATAGGTATCGTCGTTGGGTTAATCCTCGCAGGCGGCATTGCGGCTGCGCAGATGGAGTTCGACCTCTCTCGCATCCTCCCCTTTGAGGCGAACAGGTTGTGGCTCATGAAGCAGACAAGGTCGCTTCTGGAAACCTACCACGTCGATGGGGATGAGGCGCGGGAAGAAGACAAGCTCTTTTACGGCGCCGTCAAGGGAATGGTTTCGGCCTGGGGGGATCCATACTCCCGCTTCGCAGACCCGGAAGAGATTAAAGATGAAGAGATCGAGATGCAGGGAGAATATGGTGGATTGGGGATATACATAGGCCAGCGAGACGGCAGAACATTGGTCATAAGCCCCATAGAAGGCACACCGGCCGATAGGGCTGGACTCAAGCCACAAGACGAAATAGTCAAGGTGAACAACGAGGTCGTAGTTGGGTGGCAAATAAATGACGTGGTAAAATTGCTGCGTGGGGACCCGGGCACTAAAGTAACCATATGGGTGCGTCGCGAGGGAGAAAACCAACTCCTCGACTTTGAGTTGGTCCGCGAGATAATTCAGATAAAGTCGGTTCGATATGAAAAAATCGACGATTTGGGCTACGTGCGCATTGCTCAGTTTACTCAACGCACGACCCAAGAGATGGAAGAGGCTTTGTCGGAGCTTCTCCCAGTGCAAGGAATGGTTTTAGATCTGCGCAATGACCCAGGGGGGCTTTTGAACGCTGCCGTGGAGGTTTCCGACATGTTCCTCGACGGCGGGTTGATAGTGGGCATGAGAGGCCGGGTAAGAGAAGCCAACGAAGAATACTACGCCAAAAGCGGATTTCTTTACGATGGTCCAGTGATCGCCCTCATCAACGAGGGGAGTGCGAGCGCCTCGGAAATCGTAGCCGGCGCACTCAGAGACAACGGTAGGGCAATCTTAGTGGGCACAAAGAGCTTCGGGAAGGGCTCAGTCCAGACGCTATTTCGCCTTCCCGATGAGTCGGGGCTTTTCATCACAATCGCCCGCTACTACACGCCGGCAGGAACCGAGATCGACAAAGTCGGACTACAACCTGACATAACGGTGGAAGGGGAAATGGTCAAGGAACGCGAAAAGGACCTCCAGCTCCAGAGGGCTATTTCAGAGTTAAGAGAACGCATAGCCTCGCAAGAGGCCCTGGTCACACGATAGGGAAGCCGAGCTAATGCGACGCAATACTCCTGGAGTAATTTGGGTTTTCGTGCTCATAGCGCTCATAACGGGGGGCAGTTTGTTCGTAGCCGCATCCATTCGTATGCCGTCACCCACAGCAGCCCCTATAGGCACGGCGCAAGAAAGGGCACAGGTGTCTGAAGAGTTGTCGCCACAAGCTGAGGTTGTGCCTCAAGCATCTTATGAGCCGAAAACGAAACCACCATCGCTTCCGAGGCTTGTCATCATTGTGGATGACTTCGGCTATTCACTCGCCCAGGCACGTCGCTTGGCCGAGTTTCCACTTCCTCTTACTTGGGCCATATTGCCGTTTTTAGGTGGCAGCGAAGAAGCCGCTAAAATCGCTAAAGATCACGGCATTCCTTACCTCTTGCACCTGCCCATGCAGGCCGAGGGCGATGGCAACAACGGTCCATATGTGATAGGCGTCAATATGAGCGATCAGGAGATCAGAAGCGCTACAAGGGGCGCCATAAATTCCTTGCCTGGCGCCGTAGGGGTAAACAACCACAGAGGATCGCTGGCCACCAGCGATAAGCGCGTTATGAGGGCACTTCTCGCGGAAGTTCAACTGCACGGATTGCCCTTCGTAGATAGTCGAACCACATCTCGCTCTGTCGTCCGCTCTGTGGCCAAAGAACTCGGTATGCCGGTGCTGGCAAACGATATATTCTTAGATCACGAAGAGGGTGAGAAAGCGATAGCAATGCGACTGGAGACAGCCTCTTCGATTGCCAGGCGTAGGGGCTATGCTATAGCAATTTGCCATGTTAGAAAAGATACGATTGCCTTCCTATCCAAAGCGACTGCGGATATGTTTAAAGGCGTAGAATTGGTCACCGTGCCTCAGCTCTTTGGGGAATTGGAAGATGAAGATGGGGAGGAAGGGAAATGAAAGGAAAGGCAGAGATAGTCGTAGGTGCTCAATGGGGAGATGAAGGGAAAGGGCGCATTGTCGATGTGATGGCACGTAATGCGGACGCCGTCGTGCGCTACCAAGGAGGGGCAAACGCCGGGCATACCGTTATGACGGATGACGAGAAATACATCTTTCACCTCCTGCCCTCCGGCATGCTCTATCCTGGTAAGACCTGCGTAGTTGGCAACGGCGTGGTCGTAGATCCAGAGCAGCTGATCAAGGAGCTGCGCGATTTACAAGAAAAAGGCAAAGACAGAGCAAGGCTCGTCATAAGCAAGGCAGCTCATGTAGTCATGCCATATCACAAGGCCATAGACACGGCAGAGGAGAAGTTTCGCGGCAGGGGGCATCAGATAGGAACTACTCAGCGCGGTATAGGACCGTGCTATGTGGACAAGGTAAGTAGGATCGGCATACGAATAGAAGACCTCGCGAATCCTCAAGTTCTGAGAGAAAAGTTACAACTCAACTTAGAGATTAAAAATCTCGTGCTATCCAGGGTCTACGGGGAGACCCCAATTTCGTTCGACGAAATATACGATAAGGCCCTCTCGTGGGGCAGCGATTTGGCACCTTATATGGGAGATAGCTCGCTCGTCATCCACGAGGTGCTGGGCAAAGGCGGGCGCGTCCTATTCGAAGGGGCCCAAGGGACGCTCCTGGACGTCGACCACGGCACATACCCATACGTGACGAGCTCTCATCCCGTGTCGGGCGGAGCATGTATAGGAGCCGGCATAGGGCCCACGAGGATAGACAAAGTCATAGGTGTCGCTAAGGCGTATTGCACACGTGTCGGCGAAGGACCGTTTCCTACGGAGGAAACCGGCGAGGCGGGAAATACCTTGAGAGAACGCGGCTACGAATACGGCGCTACGACAGGACGACCTCGTCGATGCGGCTGGCTCGACATGGTCGCACTGCGCCACTCCATTCGCATAAATGACATGCACGGCATCGCCCTAACCAAACTCGACGTATTGCAAGGTATGAAGGAGATCAAAATTTGCTACGCCTACGAACTAAACGGCAAAGAATTCCAGCACTTTCCCACAGAGATCGCCACCTTGGCAAAGGTGCGTCCCTGCTACAAATCTCTTCGCGGATGGGAAGAGGACATAGGAGATTGCAAAACCTTCGAAGATCTCCCTCAGGTCGTGAGAGAATATATCGAAACCATAGAAGAGATCGGCGGAGTGCCAGTAATCATCATAGGAGTAGGGCCCAAGAGAGAACAGACTATACTTCGCTTTTAGTATAAGCAAAGAAGCAAGATAAAGAGCGAGGTATCCGGCTTGTCGGATGATTACGGTAAATATTCGATTTTGCAACATCAATGACTTAGAGGCGCTTTACTCTATAGAAAAATCTTCGCATCCGGCGCCGTGGCCACGAGCCATTATGCAAGCCGACCTGGCTACGGGAAGGAATAATATCGTATATCTATGTGCGGAGTGGCAGGATGTGATATGCGGCTTCAGCGCCTTCTCCAGAAAAAGGCGGACGCTCCGCGTCATGAACCTGGCCGTCCTTCCCGAATACAGGAGGCAAGGCGTGGCCTCTCAACTCCTTCTCGCCATGGAAGAGATGGCCAAGCTGTGGGGATGCAAGGAGATGGCGTTAGAGGTCCGTGAATCCAATTACGGGGCACAGGCGCTTTACGCTCGCTTTGGCTTTTATAAGGCGAGAAGACTCGGGCGATATTATAGCGATGGGGAGGCGGCTTTCTTGATGAAAGCTCGCCTCCCTCTACGCGTGCATATCCAAAAGAACCCAACGTGAACGAGATCAAAGGGGCTAATTCCGTCGCTAACGGACCCCAATCACAGTGCCTTCACGGCGAGGATCGGCCCCGCCATACAGTTTACCAGTTTCCAGATCTATGACGATGCTCTGGACGCTGCCGATGACGGATGGCTCTTCTTCCATCACATGTCCCCGGAGCTTGAGGGCATTTCTAACCCATTCGGGCAGATGGGCTTCCCAGCGCACCTTGGGATAACTCGAACTGTAGATCCGAGGGGCATCTATGGCCTCTTGCACGTTCATGCCGTGGTCGATCATATTCATGATGACTTGCATGACTGAAGTTATTATAGTGGCGCCCCCAGGAGACCCAACGCTGAACGCGCATTTGCCATCTTTGAAGACTATAGTGGGCGTCATGCTGCTTCGCGGCCGTTTACCTGGCGCCACTTCGTTCACGCCGCCGGGAGTGAAATCGAAGTCGGTCATTTCATTGTTCAACATAAAGCCGTAGCCCGGCACCATAATCCCAGAGCCGAATACATCTTCTATAGTAGTCGTATAGGAGACGAGGTTGCCCCATTTGTCCATGACCGTAAAATGCGTAGTCTCCCCGTGGTCATCCTTTGCCTCTCCGGCATGCAGAGCATGTGTGCTTTCTCCCTCGTATTCCCAGATGTCGCCGGCTGCGACATCTGGAGTGGCATGTTCTATGTCTATAAGCTTGCGGCGCTCTGCTATATAGCGCTCATCCAGATAACCCTTGAAGGGTATGTCCACAAAATCCGCATCCGCCAGGTATTTGGCGCGGTCGGCATAAGATAGATGCATGGCCTCGATCATGAGGTGGAGCGTCTGGGGCGTATTGTGACCCAAGGCTTTGATATCGTAGCCTTCAAGGATTTTGAGCATCTGGAGAAGCGTCAATCCTCCCGAACTGGGAGGCCCCATGCTCACTATCTCATAACCTCGATAATTTCCCCTAACGGGATCACGGAATTTAACCTCGTAACCCGTCAAATCCTCCATCGATATAGTGCCAGCCCTTTCTCGAACGGCATTGACAAGGGCCTGTCCAACCTCTCCGTTGTAGAAGACGTCTGGGCCGCCATCCCGGATCAACTTGAACGTCTTTGCCAAATCAGGCTGCACCAAGAGCGCCCCCTTAGGGAGCGGTTCGCCGCCGGGCATAAAGACACTCTTAGCGGCGTCGTTGAACTTATACGCATTTTCGGTGATATGCTGCGAAAGCGGCGCGTTCACCGCCACGCCTCTTTCGGCAAGTTCTATGGCCGGTTCGATCAGAGAGGATAGCGTCATCGTGCCATACTTTTCTAACGCGGTAGCGAGCCCTTTGAGCGTCCCTGGCACCCCAACGGCATGTCCGCTTTGTAGCGCTACTTCAAAAGGGAGGGGTCTGCCGCCCTCATCGAGAAACATCTGCGGCGTGGCGCCAGCGGGAGCCTGTTCCCTGCAGTCTATGGTAACCACTTTGCCCTCCTTTGCCAGATAGATCATCATAAAGCCGCCTCCGCCTATGCCCGACATCTGCGGCTCTACCACATTGAGGGCAAGTTGCGTAGCCACTGCCGCATCCACTGCATTGCCGCCTGAGGCCAAAACCCTCGCGCCGACCAAAGAAGCGAGCGGATGTGCTGTCGAGACTATTCCCGTGTAGGGAGAAGGCGCGCCCTCTGGCACACCAGGAGAAGCTGCAACTACACTCCCCAAGGCGAGGAAGATAGAGAAAAATGCCACAACCAAACTTCTCCACCAAAAACGCTTCACTATCTCCACCTCCTCTTGTTCCTTAAAAAATATGGCGAACATTTCACACGCCTGTCGCTCTCCAAGTCAGTTGCTGACCGCTTGAGTCGGCATACCCTTCCTGCTGCAGCAAATTTTAAGCATACTTCACAGAAGCGCCATGAATTCTACACAGTCGCCGTCTCCGGAGCGACCAGTTTCCCGTACGAAAAGACCAGGTATATCCCCTGAAGCCGCAGCGCATTTTGAACCTCTGGGCGAGCCCGATAGCAGAAGCACACAGGGAAAATCTCTCCCTTTAAATTGCGCGCAGCCCTCTCGACAACCCCTACGAAACGTTCTACCTCTTTAATCGTGAGGTTGTGCTTGGCCTCGCCGACTATCCATATGATGCGCTCCGGGTCAGCGGGGTCCTTGGCTTGACCGAATACGTCCACCTCAATGAGTTCGCCGTCCCATTCTTGCCAGCTGCGCTCGAGCGGTTCTACCTTCCAACCGTACTCGCGCTTTAACACATCGTACAAAACGATATAAGCGATATCCTCGATGTCGCCGCCGACTGTCTCGCTCAAACCGCCCACTTGTTTGCGCAGCTTATCCATTCCGTCGGCGAGACGTTCGACAGCGGCTTCGAGACGTCCAACGGCAATTTCGAGGCTATTTACGCGCTCCTCGGTCTTGGCCTGAGCCTCGGCGAGGCGTTCAACGGCAGCTTCGAGGCGAGTTACGCGTTCTTCGGTCTTGGCTTGAGCCTCAGCGAGACGCTCGACAGCAGCTTCGAGACGTCCAACGGCAATTTCGAGGCTATTTACGCGCTCCTCGGTCTTGGCTTGAGCCTCAGCGAGACGCTCAAGCGCCCTTTTTACACCCTCCATGTCTTCGCGGAGCACGACAAAAGGTTTGAGATAATCAAAGATCTTCTC
>LDZS01001695.1_pt1 | contig 34734 bp, 34 predicted proteins | sample 615471 | NCBI WGS metagenome assembly LDZS01 (sample SAMN03408295, study PRJNA278302) | terrestrial metagenome | isolation source: oil reservoir sample K3 | place: USA: Alaska, North Slope, Kuparuk formation | collected 2013
TTTAGCTTTTTTAGCCTCTTGATATAAAAATTCTCCAAAATCCATTATTTTACATACAGGAGGATTAGCAGTAGGTGCTATTTCTACCAGGTCTAAACCATAATCTTCGGCATATCTTAACGCTTCGGTTAACGACACAATACCTATCTGTTTACCATCTGGACCTATCAGTCTTACTTCTTTAGCTTTAATCTGTTCATTAACCCGATACTTTTTCTTCAAGTCTTTTTGCATACTACAACTTTCCTCCTAAGTGAATTTTAATTTTTGGAGATGTTAAAACCTTAACTTTATGACGAAGAGAAAACTTAAGACCTTTCATTAAGTTGATAATAAGGCTGATTTTCAGTTTTTAATTTAGAGATAAGATCTTCCAAGGAAAGGTTGTTTAAAACCTCTCCTGTACGTGACCTAAGGCTTACCACTTGATTTTCTTCCTCTTTATCTCCAAGGATTACCATGTAAGGCACTTTTTCTTGTTGAGCTATCCTTATTTTATAGTTAAGTTTCTCACTTCTAAAATCTCTTTCTACTCTAAAACCAGCGTTTTCTAAAGCTTGAGCTACTTTTTCTGCATAAGGTATAGTTCTATCAGTGATAGTTAAAACCTTTACCTGTACAGGTGAGATCCAGAAAGGGAAAGCACCTGCATAGTTTTCTATCAAAATCCCTAAAAATCTTTCTAAAGACCCTAATAAAGCTCTATGCACCATAATAGGACGATAGAATTTATTGTCTTCTCCTACGTAGACCAAATCAAATCTTTCAGGCAGGTTAAAATCGACCTGAATGGTAGAACATTGCCAAAAACGACCCAGAACATCCTTAATCTTAAGGTCTATCTTAGGCCCGTAAAAAACCCCCTCTCCTGGGTCTATCTCATAAGACAATCCTTTTTTTTCTAAGGCTTTTTTAAGGGCTTCCTCTGCTTTATCCCAAACTTTAGGATCTCCTACAAACTTTTCAGGTCTGGTAGAAACAAAAATCTTATATTCATGGAAACCAAATACCTTCAAGAAATAAATCACCAAATCAAGAACGTTGGTCAGTTCCTCTTCAAGCTGATCCTCTCGACAAAAGATATGGGCGTCATCCTGAGTAAATCCCCTAACCCTTAAAAGGCCATGTAAAACCCCACTTCTTTCAAAACGATATACGGTGCCAAGCTCACAAAAACGTATAGGAAATTCTCGGTAGCTCCTTCTTTTTTGGTTATAGACGTATATATGAAAAGGACAGTTCATCGGTTTTAACTGATAGGCTCTATTTTCAAGCTCCATAGGAGGAAACATATTTTCTGCATAAAAATCTAAATGTCCAGAAACCTTCCATAGGTCTCTTAAAGCTATATGAGGGGTATATAATAACTGATACCCTCGCTTAAAATGTTCCTCTTTCCAAAAATTTTCTATCAAGTTTCTAACAACCGCCCCCTTAGGTAACCATATAACTAATCCAGGGCCTATCTCTTCTTCTATCGTAAAAAGCTCAAGCTCTTTTCCTAACTTCCTGTGGTCTCTCTTTTTGATTTCTTCAAGTCTTTTCAGATGTTCCTCAAGCTCTTCTTTACTAAAGAAAGCAGTTCCATAAATACGCCATAACATAGGATTTTTTTCATCGCCTCTCCAATAAGCACCAGATACAGATAGGAGCTTTACGGCCTTAATGTCTCCTGTTGAAAGAACGTGGGGACCTTTACAAAAGTCTACAAAATCTCCTTGAGAATAAATAGAAACTGTATCTTCGTTAATCTCTTTTATAAGTTCAAGTTTAAACTCTTCTTTTAACGAAGAAAACAACTTTTCAGCTTCCTCTTTACTAATCTCCCTTCTTTCTAACGGTAATCTTTTTTGAATGATTTCCTTAACTTTTTTTTCTATTTTCTCCAGGTCTTCCTCATTAAAAGGTCTTGTATAATAGATATCATAGTAAAAACCATCTTCTATCGCAGGGCCTATACCCAACTTTGCCTCTGGAAAAAGTTCCTTTACTGCTTGAGCAAGCACATGGGAAGCGGTATGTCTCAAAAACCATAAAGCTTCCTTGTCGTCAGGATAGATAGGAATAAGCTCCACCAACTCACCGTTTCCCAAAGAGCTGGTAACAGGAGTATGCCAATCTAAGTACTCTTCTTGAAACTTAAAACCTACAGGAAGTTTTTTGACAACTTTTTTGATTTCAGATAAAATTCTTTTTAAAGGTTGACCTGGCTGAAGGTCAAACTCCCCGATGTCCTGAATAACTATTTTCAAACCTAAACCCTTTTCTCCTCAAGGTTTCAACAAAAATGGTAGGCGCGGGCGGGATCGAACCGCCGACCTCTTGCGCGTCAAGCAAGCGCTCTCCCACTGAGCTACGCGCCTACAGTTTAATTAATCCTTAAAATAACAAAATTTTGGTTTATGTCAAGGTAAAAAATAAAAATGTACCAAAAAATTTTAGCCTGTTTATACAATTTTAACGTCCCCCTCTGGATTTTGTCATAAAGGATTGTATTTTTAAAATAAAAAACACGGAGGTGAAAACTTGAAAGCTTATAAACTATCTTTTATAGCCAAACAAATAAACGGAGAACTGATAGGAGAAGACCTTGAGATAACAGGTGTTAATGCCATTCCTCTTGCTAAAGAAGATGAATTAATTTTTATAGACTCTTTAAAAAAAGTACCTCAGGCTAAAGCCTCTAAAGCAAAGGCTGTGCTTTGTCCTAAAGGTTTGGCCAATCAATTAGAAGAAAAATCTGTGGTCGAGGTAAAGGAGGTTAGGTTAGCCTTTGCTAAGATTACTGAACTTTTTAAAAAAGAACCTGCTATAAGATGGGGAATAAGTGAAAAGGCATTTATAGAAGATGGGGTAGAAATAGAAGAACCGGTTGCTATTTACCCTAATGTATACATACAAACTGGAGCAAAAATAAAAAAAGGGGTGGTCCTTTATCCAGGAGTTTTTGTAGGGTCCTTTTGTGAAATCGGAGAAAACACCGTAGTTTATCCTAACACCGTGCTATACCCCTATTCTAAAATAGGAAAAAATTGCATCATCCATGCAGGGGTCGTCATAGGAGCTGATGGTTTTGGTTTTGCTCAGGAACCTTTAGATGAAGGCTATAAAAACGTTAAAATCCATCATTTTGGAGGAGTCTTGATAGAAGATGATGTTGAAATAGGTGCTAATTCTACAGTTGATAGGGCTGTTTTTGGGTTTACTGTTATCGGAGAAGGAACTAAAATTGACAATTCTGTCCAAGTTGGGCATAACGTTAAAGTAGGAAAACAAAACATTTTAGTTTCTCATACTGCTATAGGAGGGAGTGCTGTTTTAGAAGATTTTGTGATGATCGCAGGACAGGTGGGAATAGCTCCTTCAGCTAAAATTGGTAAAGGCGCAAGAGTAGCAGCTAAATCAGGGGTTGTAGGGGAAGTCCCTCCTAACACCGAGGTGGCAGGAATACCTGCTATAAAGGCAAATGTATGGAAAAGAGCTATAATTATTTTTGAAAAGCTTCCTGAACTATACAAAGAGCTTAAAAAATTCCTAAAGACTTTTTAGTTTCTTCCACAATCCTGTGGACGTCTCCTAAACATCAGGTCTTTTTGGGATTTTTAAGATGACATTCACATTGGCCCTTTCTTTTTTTATCCATGATAAACTCTAAAATTTCAGAACGTCCTTGGTTTTCTTTTACATCTCTTACGATATCCTCTTTAGTAAAACCAAAACAATAACACACCAGTTCTTCCATATCTTTTATCTCTCCTTTTTCTCCTTATTTCACCATATAAACCTTTTTATCGCAGAAAACAAAAAATCTTCCTGTTTTATGTAAGGGTAACTTCCAAAACTCTTTAAAACCTTCTTCGTCAAAATCTTTAGCCTCCCAAAACAAAACCTCTCCTATGTAAAAAACATGATCTCCTACCTCGATGCCCTCTAACACTTTACATTCAAAAGTTGCCATACTCTTCTCTAACAAAGGTAACTTAAAGTTAGGACTTGGTTTAGTTTTTATGGCAAATTTTTTAATTTTATCGATTTCTCTTCCCTTGACAGAACCTACTTTAAAAATAAGCTCATAATCTTCTGTTATATTTACCGAAAAAGCTTGATACTTATCGATAAGCTCTTTTGTATAATGTTTAGTTGCACAGGCAAAACCTATGGTAGGAGGTTCTACAGAGATAGGAGTTATCCAGGAACAAGCCATAAGATTAGTTTTTCCTTGTTCTACATTTCCGCTTCCTACAATTACAGCCGGTCTTGGATGAAGAGCCCTGTAAAATTTCATATTTAGCCCCCTTTAGTTTTTTAAGCTTATATTTTAAACACTGGTTATTTTATCTTACCAAAATAAAAAAACAATAACTAACCCACCGGGTCCTCAAACCTGATTTTTTTTGCTATTTATTATTGACAAAAAAAATTTTTAAGCTACTTTTCTACTATTAATTATAAAAAAACAACATTTAGAGGTAAATCCATGTTAGTAAAAGACGTGATGATCGATGACGTCTTTAAGGTTGACCCTGAAAGTAGCCTATTAGAATTGGTTTCTTGTTTTATAGATAAAGAGATCGGAAGTGTGGTTGTAGTAGATCAACAACAAGAACCCATCCAGATTATTACTCTAAGAGACCTGCCTAAAATTTTCTTATTTGCCCCAACACCTTCTAACGTAGAAGAAATTCTCCAGACTTTAGGTAAAGACAAGAAATCTCTTATAACTGTTAAAGTTGGAATGCCCCTTATAGAAGCCATAAACCTTATGGCCAGGTTTAACATAAGCCATCTTCCGGTAGTTGATGATAATTCTAAACTGGTAGGTCTTCTAAGCTTAAAAGACATAATAAAGTCTGTACCTAGCATGATGTATATAGACCATCTTACTGGGCTAAACAACAGACTTTACCTCGATTTACTAATCCCTAAACTTAAAAGAACTAAAGGTCCTATTGGTTTTATTATGGCAGACATAGACAACTTTAAAAACATAAACGACCTCTATGGACATCTGATAGGAGATGAAGTTTTAAAGGTAGTTGCCCAAACCTTGAGAAAAAACGTAAAAATAAGTGATGAGGTTATAAGATACGGAGGAGAAGAATTTCTAATCATCCTATACAGGTGTGATTTAGATAAGGTAAAAATGGTGGGAGAAAGGTTGAGAGAACGGGTTATGAAAATAAGTTTTGAAACTAATCCTAATCTAAAGGTTACGATTAGTTTAGGAGGGTGTGAATACAGAGGAGAAAAAAACATAATGGAATACATTTCTTTAGCTGATCAAGCGCTTTATCAGGCAAAACAGTTAGGTAAAAACCGGGTTGAAGTTTTAAGATTAGAGGAAAAACAAGAGTTTTGTGAAATAGGCCCTATTTTATAGTCTCTCTTTTTAGTCTAAAGAATTCTTTTAAAAGTTGGGCTGCTTGTTGTTTCAATAAACCTTCTTTCATTTTAATCCTGTGGTTTAATCTTAGATCACTGATTATTTGATAGAGGCTAACACAAGCTCCTGTTTTTTCATCTCGGGTAGCAAAGATCAATTCTTCTATTCTTGCAAGCACAAGAGCATAGGCACACATCGGACAGGGCTCAAGAGTCACATACATCTTACATCCCAAAAGTCTAAAATTACCAATCCTTTGACAGGCCTCTCTTATGGCTAAGATTTCGGCATGCGCGGTTGGGTCGTTTTGTTTTAGAATTTGGTTTCTTCCTCTACCTATGATTTCCCCCTTAGGAGAAACTATCACTGCCCCAACAGGTACTTCATCTTCTTCAAAAGCCTTTAAAGCCTCTTTAAGGGCCTCTTCCATAAAAAATAGGTCTTCTTCTTTAAACATTTTTATACTACCCTAAACTTCTAACAAAAAAACCACACGCTAAAAAAGCTAAAGAAACTATAAAAACTAAGGTTTCTAAGTATACTACCTGCCCAAGAGGTCTCTTTTTAACTACTAAACCAAGAAAATAAGCTACTCCCCAAACCAAAAAGAATACTCCAAATTTGTAATGAAAAAGAGTTGTTAAGCTGGTTATCAATAGTCCTATTAAGATAGTTAAGTTCAAAATTTTAAAGAAAATTTTAGGCTCATACGAAAAGGTAGAAAGTAAAAAATTTTTCGGCAAAAAGCCATCTGTCTGAAAGTAAACGATCTCTAAATAAAGTTTTAGGTATAAAATCACAAGAACAGCTTGCAAAAAAATGACTCCAAAACTAAAAGTCCAAAAGGGATATAGATAAAGAGAAAGGGCTGACAAGAAAAGTATCTCCCAAAAAAAGGTTAATGCACTTCGATAGGTAAGAAAGTCAATCAACAAAAGTGCTATCACCAAACTTATTATCCTTGGTTTATAAAGAAAAGCGGTTATTAAGGTAAAAAAACCCGTTAGCACAGCAAAAAACAAAAGTTTTTTTTGATGTTGAGAAAGAAACCTGTATTTTATCGGAAGGTAAAACTTAAAACTTTCTTTTAAAAGATTTTGGTTTAAAAGGTTTCTAAAAAGACTAAAACTTAAAAACCATAAAAGAAGATAAGAAAACTTAGAGTTTAAAGGATGGTTAATCCCTAACAACAGCCCAAGAAAAATTAAAAATAGGGTTAACGACCAGGTAGCCGAAGAAAAACACATAGCTTTTAAAAACTTATAAAAAAAAGAAGTTCTATTCTTTAAAACATCGACCACCTCGTTTATTAGCCAGTTTGGTGTTGAGGCTCCTGCAGTTATACCTACTGTTTTATGTTTCTTTAAATCTTCCCAAGAAAGTTCTTCAGGACTTTCGACAAGAAAAACATCTTTATTTTCTTTTTTAGCTACGTCTGCTAACCGGTTGGTGTTTGCACTAAACTTTCCACCTATAACCACGATAGCTGAACATTCCTCACAAAGTTTTCTAACCTCGTTTTGTCTGACTGCTGTAGCATTACAGATGGTATTGATGATCTTTCCGTTAGGATAAAGAGACGTTATTCTTTTAGAAAGATGGTTAAACAGTTTTTCGTCTTGGGTAGTTTGAGAGAGGATGACATAATCTTTAAGAGGGGGAAGGGTTACAACGTCTTCTTCTGAGGAAACCACATATCCTTTACCTTCACAATAACCAAGAATACCCTTAACTTCTGCATGATCTTTATCTCCTATGATCACTACCTCTTTTCCCTCTGATACAGCTTTTTTAGCCAAGGCCTGAACCTTAAGGACCCTTGGACAGGTACCATCTATAACCTTATGTTTTTCTGTCAATGCTTTATATTCCTTTGGAGGTACCCCATGGGCACGAATGATTACCACACCTGAGGGAAGGTTTTCGTTAGGGTCTTTTAACACCTGTACTCCAAAAATATCAAGAAGTTTTAAAGTCTGAGGATTATGGATTAGTGGTCCGTAAGTATAAATATATGATTTTTTCTCGTTTAAAGCCTTTAATACTAAATTTACCGCCCTTCTTACCCCCATGCAAAACCCAGCTTTTTTAGCGATTTTTATCTTCATAAGATTTCTCTCCTTATCTCTGCCTTTAACCTGTCTATATCTCCTTTTTCAGCCATACTGTAGTATCCATTTTTACCTACGATAACATGATCAAGCACTTTAATCTGAAGAAGGTCTCCTGCCAAAACCAGTCTTTTAGTAAGCATTAAATCTTCTTTAGAAGGGGTAGGATCTCCAGAAGGATGGTTATGCACTAACACTATGGAAAGGGCCTTCTTCTCCAGTGCCTTTTTAAAAATTTCTCTTGGATATACCGCACTTTCATGTAGGGTTCCTTCAAAAAGGGTTTCTCCTCCTAAAAACTTAGACTTAGCATCAAGAAAAAGAACTTTTAAAACCTCTCGGTCCAAATTTTGCATTTCATACTTGAGATATTCATATACCTCTTGTGGAGACCTTAGATATTCTGACTTTGTCGCCCTACTCTGAAGATACCTTCGAGCAACCTCATGAATAACCTTTAAAGGTAAAATAGCCCTTTCCTTAAGTCCCTTAAACTTTTTAAGTTCTTCTAAAGGAGCATCAAGTACCTGATCTAAAGTTTTATAATGTTCTAAAAGGGTTCTTGCAAGTTTTCTGGTATCTCTGTAAGGAAGGCTAAACATTAAAAGAAGCTCAAGTAAGTCTTCATCTGTAAAACTTTTTGGCCCTTCTTTAAGAAACCGTTCTTTTACCCTAGCTCTGTGGCCTTTTGCCTTTTCATACGCCTCTATCAAAATTTTTTGAGAATATTTTTTTTCAGGCATGTTTAAAACACGATCGTTTTAAAAACTCATCTGAAATTGAGCCCTTCCGTGAACCTGAAAAATTCCATCTTTTATATGATAGGTCATACCCTTTCCCCTAATCAACATACCTTTTTGTTTTACTAAAACTTCTTTTTCCGTAAAAAGATAGTTCTTTTTAGGAAAAAATATCAACTCTTCGGTATATACTTCTCCATAGTTTTCAGTAACCAATTTTACATTGCCTTGAAAAACCATTTTATCCTCTTTGGGATAGTAATAACCTCTCTGAGAAGAGACGTTAATTCCTTTGGATGGACTGATTAAAGTTAAACCCTCTGCCCAAAAAGTACCTTCTTTATCACGTTTAAAGAAAGATGCTTTAAGCTTCCAAAGAAGTCCTTCTTTACTGTAAAAACTGTATTCCAAATCTTTGGCTACCATACGAAAATCTTTGGATAAAGAAGGAGAAACTAAAAACAAAACTAAGATAGATAAAATTGCAACGCCTCTTCCCATTTTCCCTTAGCCTTTAAAATGAGATCACAGACCTCCCTTACAGCCCCTTTCCCTCCAGGGAGCTTTGTTATGTAATGGACATACTCGTTTACCGGAGGCCATCCGTTAGGAACTCCTATAGCTAATCCTACCCTTTTTAACACAGGAAGATCTATCCAATCATCTCCCACATAGGCAATTTCTTCGTCTTTAAGCCCTTTTTCTTGTTTGAGCTTCTCATATATTTTGAGTTTAGTTAATTCTCCTTGAGAAACAAAGATGATACCCAACTCTTTGGCTCTGTGCTGGGTAACTTGAGAGAATCTGCTTGAAAGGATGGCTACTTCAACCCCAATTTTTTGTAAAAGTTTTATTCCCATTCCGTCAAGTACGTTAAATTGTTTAACCTCTTCCCCTTCACTGGTAAGGATGATCCTTCCATCGGTAAGCACACCGTCTACATCTAACAAAAGTAACTTAATTTTCTTCGCTTTTTGTAGAATTTCTTGAGGAAAGTCCATGTTTTTTTAACACCTCTCTTAGGTCTCTAATTTGAGAAAGTAGAGGGTCTAACCAACTAAGAGGTAAAGAATTGGCTCCATCACAAAGGGCTTTTTCCGGCTCTGGATGAACTTCCATAAAAATCCCATCTACTCCCACTGCTACCGAAGCCCTCATCAAATATGGGATGAACTCTCTTTCCCCTCCAGATTTACCTTCCCCTCCCCCAGGAAGCTGAACGCTGTGGGTAGCGTCAAAAATAACCTTATCACTAAACCTCTGCATTATAGGAATACCTCTAAAATCTACCACCAGATTTCTGTAACCAAAGGTATAGCCTCGTTCGGTAGTCCATACCTCTTGAGAGGTAAACTGTTTAGCCTTTTCTACTGCATATTTCATATCCCATGGAGAAACAAACTGACCTTTTTTGATGTTAACCACTTTTCCAGTTTTTGCTGCTTCCACTATCAGGTCAGTTTGTCTACAAAGAAAAGCCGGAATCTGAATAACATCCACTACCTCAGCTACAGGTTTAACCTGCCAGGTTTCATGAACATCGGTAGTAACAGGAACTCCTATTTGGGTTTTTACCTCGTATAACCAGGCAAGACCTTTTTCAAGCCCAGGTCCTCGGTAGGAAAAAATAGAGGTCCTGTTAGCCTTATCAAAAGAGGCCTTAAACACAAACTCAAAATCATACTTAGTAAGAAGCTCTTTAAGCTCGTTGGCTATATAAAGGGTCAACTCAAGGTCTTCTAAAACACAGGGCCCTGCTATGATTAAAAACCTGTTCTTCATAACCATTACCTTTCTTAGAATTTCAAATTTTTAAAAAGTATTTTATAATCAATTTGACATACTTGCAACCCTATGAAAAATCTTATGGACTATACAAGGTTTGAAAAAAACTTTTTCCGTAAAAAATGGACAGGAAGAATTTCTATAGCTTTAGTATTTCCTAATCATTATCAGGTTGGGATGTCTAACTTAGGTTTTCTTTATGTCTATCAAAGACTTAACCTTTATCAAGAAATAGTATGTGAGCGGGTGTTTTTACCAGAAAAAAATGAAAAAATAAGGTCTATCGAAAGTTCTCGTCCTCTTAAAGATTTTAACCTTATACTTTTTTCCATACCCTTTGAAGTAGACTATATAAACGTGGTAAAAATCCTACAAAAAGGAGAACTTGGGTTAAACCCTACTCAAAGGACACAACCTGTGTTAGCAGGAGGAGTGGCTACTTGGTTAAACCCAGAACCAATCTCTTCTTTTGTTGATGCTTTTTTACTTGGAGAATGGGAAGAAATAGAAAAACATGTAGTTCCTATTTTTATAGAACATTTTAACCACAAAAAAATACTTCTTGAAAAATTAAGCACTTTAAACTTTGTTTACCTTCCTCTGTCCTCTGACCAGAAGAAAATAAAAGTAGCCAAAATAAAAAAACCAGAAAAGGTGGTTTATTCAGATCTTATCAGTCAAAAAGCAACGTTTTCTGAAACCTATCTTATAGAAGTAGCCAAAGGCTGTGGGAGAGGTTGTAGATTTTGCGCCGCAGGTTTTATGTATCGTCCTCCCAGAGGTTATCCAGAAAAAGCTCTATCTGACGTACTCGAAAACATACCAGAAAACTCTAAGGTTGGTTTAGTGGGGCTTGAATTTGCTAATAAACAAGAAATCCTTGAGTTTGGAAAAAAACTTTTAGAAAAAAGTTGTACCCTTACCTTTTCTTCTCTTAGGATAGATGCCTTAAACGAAGATTTTTTAGAACTTTTAAAAGGGACAAAAAGTGTAGCCATTGCACCTGAAACAGGGTCTCAAAAACTTAAAAAGGTTATTAATAAAAACCTCACCCCAGAAGAAATCTTTGAGGTGTTAGAAAAATTTCAGCAAAGGGGTTTAAAAAACATAAAATTTTATTTTATGTTAGGATTACCCTTTGAAACCCAAGAGGATTTAGAAGAAACGGTAAAGTTTATAAAAAAGTTACTTGCACAAAAATATAATCTTAATCTTTCTTTTACCTTTTCTTTCTTCGTTCCTAAACCTCATACCCCTTTTCAATGGGCAAAATTTTCAGATTTAAAGAATTTAAAAGAAAAAGAGAAATGGGTAAAAAAAGAATTAGGATATGTTAAAAACCTAAAGGTTGAACCTCCTGAGGAGGCACTTTTACAAACTTTGATAGCCCGAGGTAGCAAAGAATTAAAAGATTTTTTAATTAGTTTAGCTCAAGGTCAAAACCTAAAAAGGATTATAAAAAGTATGCCTAAGGTTTTAAAAAGTTTGTGCCCACAAGATTCGTTAGAGACAGAATTTCCGTGGGATAAGATTGATTTAGGAGTAAATAAAGAGTTCCTATGGAATGAATGGCAAAAGGCAAAAAACTTAAAACTAACTGGTTTTTGCCATCCTGAGAAATGTAAACTCTGTGGAGCCTGCGAAAAATAAACAGATTGTGTTGATATTTTAAAAATTTGTGGTAAGATTAGTTTTTAACTATGAGTGTGTTAATGGGAATAAGTATCTTTCCTGTAGATAAAGGAGAAAGTTTAAGTAGTTTTGTAGCTCGAGCTGTAGAAACCATACAAAAGTCCAACTATCCTTATATAGTTACTCCTATGGAAACCGTGGTAGAAACGGAATCTATAGAAGAAGCTTTGAGGCTTGCTGAAGAGTGTTTTAAAGCTTTAGAGGTAGATTGTAATAGGATCATCGTTAACATAAAAATCGACTACAGAAAAGGCAAATCAGGTCGTATCAAAGGTAAGGTTGAATCGGTACAAAAGAAGATCAACCAACCATTAAATACTGTCTAAGAATATCTAAAAAGGAGGTTCTTTTCTCAAATGCCTAATAAAATTGTCTTAGCTTATTCTGGTGGACTTGATACTTCAGTAATTTTAAAATGGCTTATAGAAAGGTATCAATGTCCGGTGATTGCTTTTTGTGCAGACCTTGGACAAGAAGAAGACTGGGAAGAGATTAAACAAAAAGGACTTAGTTGTGGAGCTGAAAAGGTTATTATAAGGGACCTTAAAGAGGAATTTGTAAAAGAGTATGTATTTTTTGCCATAAAGGCTGGAGCAAGATATGAAGACTGGTATCTTATGGGAACCTCTCTTGCTCGTCCACTGATTGCTAAAGAACAGATAAAGATTGCCTTTGAAGAAGGGGCTGATGCCGTAGCCCATGGAGCAACGGGAAAAGGAAACGATCAAGTAAGGTTTGAACTTACTTTTTCCGCCTTAGCTCCTCATCTTAAAGTGATTGCACCCTGGAGAGAATGGGATTTTAAAGGAAGGCAAGACCTGATTGCTTACGCCCAAAAACATGGTATCCCAATTCCAGTAACCCCAGAAAAACCTTATAGCATAGATGCCAACCTTTTTCATATAAGCTATGAAGGAGGTATTTTAGAAGACCTGTGGACTGAGCCACCAGAAGATATGTTTCTTATGACGGTATCTCCTGAAAAGGCACCTGATAAACCAGAATATATCGAGATAGAGTTTGAAAGAGGAGAACCGATAGCAGTTAACGGAGAAAAATTAAGCCCTGCCAACCTTCTAAAGAGACTCAATGAAATAGGAGGAAGACACGGGGTTGGCAGAATCGATATGGTAGAAAACCGGTTTGTTGGACTTAAAAGCAGAGGCATTTACGAAACCCCAGGAGGAACCATCTTACATATAGCCCATAGAGCTTTAGAACAGATTACCCTTGATAGGGAAGTAATGAGGCTTAAAGATAGTCTTATGCCTAAGATAGCAGAAATGATATATTATGGTTTTTGGTTTAGTCCTGAGTTTCAGGCGTTGAAAACCATGGTAGAACAAACTCAAGAAAGGGTTTCCGGAACGATAAGAGTTAAACTCTATAAAGGAAATGTAATGATAGCAGGGAGAAAAAGTCCTAACAGCTTATATAAAAAGCGTTTGGTAAGTTTTGAGGAAAAGGAAGGATACAATCCTAAGGACGCAGAAGGTTTTATAAGACTTCAGGGATTGAGATTAAAAATTTACAACCTATCGAAGGAGGAGGAAGCATGAAAATCTTTGTTGACACCGCTAAGATCGAAGAAATCAGAAAGGTTAAAGAATGGGGTATCCTTGATGGAGTAACTACCAACCCTACCCTTCTTTCTCAAACAGGGAAACCTTGGAAAGAAGCTGCCCTTGAGATTTTAAATGAAGTCCCAGATTTGCCGGTTTCTTTAGAGGTTTTAGCTACAGACTTTGAGGGTATGGTTAAAGAAGCGAAAGAACTGGCTAAGATGGGAGATAATGTAGTTATTAAAATCCCCTTTACTGTAGATGGAATAAAAGCTGTCCAAGCCTTAGCTGCAGAGCAAATTCCTACAAACGTTACCTTAGTTTTTAGTCCTATGCAAGCTCTTATTGCTGCCAAAGCAGGAGCCACTTTTGTTTCTCCTTTTGTAGGAAGAATAGATGACATCTCCTATGATGGAATATCAGTCCTAGAAGAAATTATCCAGATTTACGCAGCTTATGGGTTTGAAACTGAAGTTATCGCTGCAAGTATACGTCATGTAGACCATGTAAGAAAATGTGCCCTTTTAGGGGTAGATATTGCTACCATTCCCTTTAAAGTAATAGAACAGATGTTTAAGCATCCTCTCACTGACATAGGCCTTGCTAAATTTTTAGAGGATGCTAAAAAAGCCAACATTTCTATCCTGTAAAAGACTGAGTTTTAAGGGTTGCCTTGTTTTTATGTGAGTTAGACCTCAAATTATTTTATGTCATAAACCAATTTAGACATAGGTTATTAGACTTAACCTTACCTTATTTTAGCCATCCAGACCTTATTTATGTCTTTTTTGTTACGTCTGGATGGCTTATCCTTAAAAAGAAAACTTTACTACAAAGTTTGATAATCTGGATTTTTTTAATCTTAGGGTATGTATGGGTAGATTTTAGTTGTGCTAAAATTCTTAAGCCTTATTTCCAAAGACCAAGACCTTTTGTATCTCAGGAAAACCTTTATTATTACTCTGATCAAAAACATCGTTACCTCAACCAACCTTTAAAAAAAGAAACTTCCTACAGTTTTCCTTCAAATCATGCCTCAAATGTCTCTTTTGCTTCCATTTACTTAAGTCTTTTTTATCCTCCTTTTGCCTGGGGCTGGATATTGTTTATGTTGTTGGTAGGTTGGTCAAGGATATACCTTGGGCACCATTATCCCTTTGATGTGCTGTCTGGTTTTTTCTGGGGTGGTTTTTGGGGATGGACGTTTTATCTTTTGGTAAAAACCCTTCTTAAAAAATTAAGACATGAAAAAAAACTTTCTGCTTAAACCACTTTTCTTCTTATTCTCTTTGTTTTTGATAAAACTTTTATATCTCCTACTTTTAGACCTCCCTCTTTCTTATGACGAGTCTTATTATTGGGACTGGTCAAGGAATCTTGCTTGGGGATACTACAGTAAACCACCGATGGTTGCATGGCTGATTAAGATTTCAACCGGTTTTTTTGGAAATTATGAATGGGCAGTCCGGTTACCTGCACTTTTTTCTATTACCTTTACCACTTTATTTTTTTATCTAATCCTAAAAAAACGCCTTCCTTATGAGAAAGAACTTCTTTTAGGTCTAACCTGTCTTAGCTTAATACCTTTACTTACTGTATACAGTTTTATCATGACCATAGACCCTCCTCTTATGCTTTTTTGGACTGGAGCTACCTATTTTTTTATAAATTATTTAGAAACGCTAAGGGTAAGACACGCTTTTTTGGCTGGTCTCTTTATGGGCTTAGGTCTTCTTACAAAACAAACGATGTTGGGGTTTATAGCGATTGCCATAGGATATATCCTATGGTTTAAAAGACCAGCCTTAAAAAAACCTGTAACTTTTCTTATGTTTGGATTACCTTTCTTGATGATTCTACCCAATCTTTACTGGAACTGGATAAATGGTTTTGTTATGTTTAAACATACAGAGGAACATTTTTCAAGAACCGGGATAGAGTTGTCCAAGGGAATAAAAACAATACTTGAGACCTTACTACTTTATACCCCTTTAGCTTTAGGTTTTATACTCATGGCACTAAAAAACTTAAAAGATGAGATATACAAAACCAGAGATTTTATTTATTTTCTTGGGCTTCCGTCTTTATTATTCCTGGGGCTTTCTTTTATGGTAGAAATAAACGCAAACTGGATCTTACCTTTTATGGTTTCAGGACTAATCTGGGTAGTTTATACCCCTCCTTTTCCTAAATTTATCACTTTTCTCAGGTTTAACCTCCTTTATGGTATTTGTTTCCTTATACTGGCCTTGTCATTTGGAGCCTTTTTTGACCGATTTCCAGAGTTTACCCGAGACCTTTTAAAGAAATTTATAGGATGGAGAGAACTTGCCTCTTATGTTGAGACCTTTTATGATGGGAAAACTCCTATCGTTGTCTCTTATCGAGATATAGCTTCCTCTTTAGCTTTTTATCTAAAGTCTCATCCAGAAAACATTTATGTAGTACAAAAGCACCCTTACCCACAAAATCAATACCATCTATGGAGAAAAGACTCAGATTTATCAGGAAAAGAGGTTATCTTTATCCAAAAGAACCCTATCCCTCCTAAAAACCTTAGAAACCCTGTTAAACTTGGTGAAGTTCGGGTTAAAATATCTCAAAAAACTTATAAAGAGTTTTTTATCTGGAAAGGAATTTGGGAAAAGGAAGGATAAAACATGGCTTACTATTGTCAGGAATGTGGTTATAAAAGCCTTAAATGGTTAGGACGCTGTCCTGAATGTGGGGGATGGAATACCTTTATAGAAGAAAAAGAAAGCTCGATAAAAACAAAAAACAAAACCAGAATAAATAATAAACCGATAAAGGTCTTAAAACTTTCAGACATAAAGTATGAAGTAAAACCAAGGATTTTAACAGGTCTTAGCGAACTTGATTTGGTATTAGGAGGAGGATTTGTGCCTGGGTCTTTTATCCTTATAGGAGGAGATCCAGGGATAGGGAAATCTACCCTTCTTACTCAAGTAGCAGGTGTGCTTGCAGAAAAGGGACTAAAAATAGTTTATCTATCTGCCGAAGAATCTGCTGAACAAGTTAAGTTAAGGGTTGAAAGACTGGGGTTGGGAGATGAAGTCCTTTTTATAGGAGATACTGAACTTTCCACGATAATAGAAGAGTTGAAAACCATAAAACCTGACCTTCTGATAGTAGACTCCATCCAAACAGTTTTTTTACCTGAGTTAGAAAGCCCTCCAGGTGGGGTTTCTCAAATAAGAGAGTGTGCGAATCTCCTTATGCGCTTTGCTAAAGAACAGGAGGTGGTAACAATTGTGGTAGGCCATATTACCAAAGGAGGCTTGATTGCAGGACCAAAAGTTTTAGAACATTTGGTAGACGTGGTACTTTATTTGGAGGGAGAGAAAGAAACAGGATTTAGGATTTTAAGAGCAGTAAAAAACCGTTTTGGTCCGGTAAATGAGATAGGAGTCTTTTTGATGACCTCCAAAGGATTGGTTCCTCACTCTCAATGTGAAGACCTTTTTCTATCAGGAGAAGAAAATGCGGCTGTATTTTGTGTGATAGAAGGAACAAGACCTTTGCTGGTAGAGGTGCAATCCTTGGTTGCCAAAAGTTTTCTTGCTTTACCAAGAAGGACAGCAGTTGGATTTGACCCTATAAGGCTATCTTTACTTGTTGCTATCTTAGAAAAAAAACTAAATTTCAATTTTAGTAATCAAGACATTTATGTTAAAATATCTGGGGGGCTCAAGATCACCGACCCTTCTGCAGACATGGCAGTAGCTGTTTCTTTGGTGTCAAGTTTATTAGAAAAACCTCTTCCAGACAAAACTATTTTTATAGGAGAAATCGGGCTTTCCGGTGAGATAAAACCAGTAAGAGAAATAGCCCTTCGGCTAAAAGAGGCAGAAAAGAAGGGGTTTAAAAGAGCTTTTGTTCCAGAAAGATTAAACCTTCCTAAGCATAACCTATCATTAGAAATAATCCCTTGTAGAAAGCTTTTAGAAGTTTGTGAAAAAATCTTTTAGTAGAAAAATATAAAACCCTATGTTTGAAGATTTTATAAACCTTTGGGATAGCAGAGAAGAAATAAGGGTTTTTGTAAAAAATCATCCCATAGCCGGAGGTATTTTATTTGTTTTTTTACAAGCTTTACAAGTAATAATAGCCCCCCTCCCTGGAGAAGTGACAGGATTTTTTGCAGGTTTTCTTTTCGGAGGGATCTATGGGTTTATGTTAAGTATGGCAGGCTTGATGGTAGGGTCTTTAATTTCTTTTTATATAGCAAGGTTTTTAAGAAAAAAATTTTTTAAAAAATACCGTCAATCTCCCATCTATTTGAAGGTAAAGAAAATTTTTTATAAACATGGGCTTACTGGAATGTTTTTACTTTATCTTTTTCCTGGGTTTCCCAAGGACTTGCTAAACTATTTACTTGGTTTTATGCCTGTCTCTCTAAAAGGTTTCACGGTGGTATGTTTTTTAGGTAGAATACCAGGCACTTTTGCCCTTTCCCTTCAGGGGGATGTAGTATACGGTGGGCATCCTCAAAGTATAATTTTAGTAACTCTCACTTTTGTGATAGTTTTTTTAATTTTTTTGGTGATTAAAAAAAGAATTGAAGGTTGGTTAGAAAAAGATCCTACCACTTAGTTCTTACCTTTACCCCCTTTTTAGCTAAGTAATCCTTGATTTCTTTCACGGTATACATTCCATAGTGAACCATAGAGGCTATAAGCGCTGCATCAGCTTTACCTTCGGTAAGAACCTGATACAAATGTTCAGGGTGACCTGCACCACCTGAGGCAATAACCGGAATGTTTACCGCCTCTGCTATCATCCTCGTAATGGTTAACTCATAACCTTCTTTAGTGCCGTCTGCATCTATAGAATTAAGACAAATCTCCCCTGCCCCTAAGTTTTCTGCTTCTTTTGCCCACCAAACAGCATCTATTCCCATAGGTTGTCTTCCACCCTTTATCCAAACCTCATATCCAGAGGGGATTTTAGAAGAAGGTTCAACCTTTTTCACATCCATACCAAGTACGATACATTGAGAACCAAAGGCCTTAGCCCCTTCGTAAATCAGTTTGGGATTAAGCACAGCCGCGGTATTAACCGAAACCTTCTCTGCTCCTGCAAGCAAGACCTGTCTCATGTCTTCGACTGACTTAATTCCACCTCCTACTGAAAAGGGAATAAAAATCCGTTCGGCAGTCCTTCTAACCACGTCTATCATGATCCCTCGATGTTCTGCACTGGCAGTAATATCGTAAAAAACTATTTCATCAGCCCCTTCTTGATAATACTTTTCAGCCATCTCTACAGGGTCGCCTACCTCTACATTGTCTTTAAACTTTATCCCTTTAGTCGTTTTACCATCCTTTACGTCAAGGCATACGATTATTCTTTTACTTAACATGTAAAACCCCTTTACACTTTTTTAAAAGGCAACCTGCCTTTTTCTCTTTTTAAGCTCAGCTAAAACCAAATCCTCCTCCACAAGAACTCTTCTTATAATCACCTACCCCTTTCATCATCGCACATACATTAGATACTACCTTTTCTACCTTTTCTGAACCACAAAAGGGACATTTTACCTCTTGTTCTTCTGTTTTACTAAAAATAAGTTTTTCAAAAATCCTCCCACAATCATAACACCTAAATTCATAAATAGGCATACCCTTCCCCTCCTATATCCTTAAATTTAGCTTCGCAGTAAAATAATAAAAAATTTTTAAATTTCAACCCCTGTTTCTTGTAAAAGCCATCTATAAAAACAGGGGGTAACCTCAGAAACCTCTATTTTTGCGATGCAAGGACAAGAATAAGAATGGTTTTTAAGCACCTCTTTTTCTACCTCAGGATAAAGAGATTCGCGGGTTTTTACTATTAAAACAGCTTCTTGAGAAACTTCTATCTTACCTTCCCACCAATACATAGAGTTAATGTTAGTAAAAAGGTTAACACAACCACAAAGTCTTTTCTCAAGGAGTATCCTTCCAACTTTTTGAGCCTCCTCTGAATTGGGAAAAGTTATGTAAACAAATACAATCTTATCTTGTGCCATAATTACCTCCTGTTTAAATTTCTCTCTAAAAGAGCTAAAGTATAATTATACCTTAATCGTTATAAATTGCCAAAAAATAAAGGTTTTTTCTGTTGTTGGAAAATAACAAAAAGGTTTTATAATGGAGCAAAAATTAGTTATGAGGAGGAGGGATCAGATGGAAAGAACGTTGGTTATGATTAAACCTGACGGGGTCCAGAGAAACCTTATAGGAAAGGTTATTAGTATTTTTGAAGAAAAGGGTCTCAGGGTGGTTGCTTTAAAAAAAGTTAAACTATCTAAGGAGCAGGCAAAACAATTTTATGTCGTACACAAAGAACGTCCTTTTTTTGAAAGTCTAACAGATTACATGAGTTCTGGTCCAGTGGTGGCTATGGTTTTAGAAGGAGAACAGGCTATAAAAAGGGTACGTGAAATCATGGGAGCAACCGACCCTAAAGAAGCTCAAGAAGGTACCATAAGAAAACTTTTTGCGATAGACAAGGAAAAAAATACCGTTCATGGTTCTGACAGCCCTGAATCTGCCGCTAAGGAAATACCATTTTTCTTTAGTGAGTATGAACTTCTCAGCGCTGAATAATGACTGAAAAGGAATGGATAACTTATTTAAAAAAACATCTTTTTGAAAAACCTCCTGTTTTTAAAACCTATAATGAAGACTGTACTGTTATTCAAAAAGAGGAGCAGGAATTTTTACTTATTACAACTGATGCGCTAGTAGAAACAATCCATTTTAAATTAGATTATTACTCTTTTTTTGACTTAGGCGTTAAATTAGCTAACTCTAATTTAAGTGACATCGCTGCCTGTGGAGGGGAGCCTGAATGGGCTCTCCTTACCTTAGGAAGTCCGATCCCTGTAGATGTTAACTGGGCAGAGCCGTTTTTACAAGGACTTAATCAAAGCTTAAATAAGTTTGGTGCCCATTTGGTAGGTGGAGACACAGTTAAAAGTCCCTTCTTTTTCTTTAACCTAACTTTATTTGGTAAAACCAACTTCCCTATTTTAAGAAAAGGAGCAAAGGAAGGAGATTTGATCTTTGTCTCAAGACCCTTAGGAGGAAGTTCTGCTTTTTTAAGAATGGTTAAAACCTCTCCTTTAAAAGAAATACCTGAAAATCTCAAAAAAGCCCATCTTTACCCAGAACCAGAAATAATCTTAGGTAAAGAACTCTCTTCGAAAAATTTAGCTACCTCAGCTATAGATATCTCCGACGGTCTTTTACTTGACCTTTGGAGGATATGTGAAGAAAACTCAGTTGGGGCTGAATTATTACAAGAGGCTATACCTATAGAGCCCGGAGCTACCTTAGAAGATGCCCTTTCAGGAGGAGAAGACTATGCCCTTCTTTTTACTGTTTCTCCCTCTAACTTACACCAAATAGGTGAAATCGAAACCAAACTAAAAAGGAAGTTTTTCTGCATAGGAAAAATCTTACCTGAAAAAGATCTTTATTTAGTTAGCGAAAAAAAAGAAAGATTAAAACTAAAACCCAAAGGGTTTGACCACTTTAATTTTAAATAGCTTAATTTAAATTAATTTTAATAAAAAACCCCAGGAAATTCCTCCCGGGGTTTCTCTTCTAAAGAATTATTTCTCTACGTTAATCTTGATAACTTTTTTCTTTTCTTCAGGCTTTTTAGGTAAAATTATCTTCAAAACCCCATCTTTATAGGTAGCTTCTATCTTATCTTCTTCAACCTCACAAGGAATAGGTATAGACCTCATAAAACTTCCATAAAATCTTTCAATCCTATAGAAGTTTTCTTTTTTCTCCTCCTCTTCTCTTTTCTTTTCTCCTTTAATAACCAAAACATTCTCCATCAAGCTAATTTCCATATCCTCAGGATTTACACCTGGTACATCAACTTTTACGATAACTTTATCATCTGTTTCCGAAACATCTACAGCAGGTGCCCAACTTATACCTTCCCATCTTTCTGTTAACAATTCTTTACCAAAAAATTCTTGCCAAATACGATCCATTTCTTTTTTTAATTCCTGTAATGGACGCCAAAGAATTAAATCTGCCATATTTATCACCTCCTTTTTATATTTTATTTTTGGAATTTCTAATTCTAAAAATAAGTATACACTTGCAAAGTTTCAAGTACCAATTTACCAAAATTTTACAAAAATTTTTAAAAGTTTTGACTATTGAAAGTGTAAACTTTGTATTTAATTTTTAAACAAATAGTAATATTTAAAAAGTGGAGGTTAAACGATGAAGCTTGACAGATACACTTTTAAAGCTCAAGAGGCTTTACAAGAAGCCCAAAAGTTAGCCGAGTCTAAAAACAATCCTCAGTTAGAACCAGAGCACCTTTTATTAGCTTTGGTCACCCAAGAAGGTGGAATTATTCCTACCATCCTGGACAGGCTCGGGGTAAACTCCAAAATCATTGCTTCTGAGCTTGAGGAAATTTTAGATAAATTTCCCAAACTTACCCAAGGAGCTTACCAGCTATATCTTTCTTTAAATCTTAAGCAAATTTTAGATAAAGCCGAGGGATTAGCCCGAGAAATGAGAGATGAGTATGTTTCAACAGAACATCTATTTTTAGCTATCATAGATAGTCCGACTAAAGCAGGAGAAATTTTAAGAAAACGTGGGGTTACCTTTAGCAACACAAAAGAGGTTATCAACAAAATAAGAAAAGGACAAAGGATTACTGACCAAAATCCAGAAGAAAAATATCAATCTTTAGAAAAATTTGGTAGAGACCTTACTGCTCTTGCCAAAGCTGGAAAACTTGACCCTGTGATAGGAAGAGACGAAGAAATAAGAAGGGTTATGCATATTTTAAGTAGAAGAACCAAAAATAACTCGGTGTTGGTCGGAGAGCCAGGTGTAGGTAAAACAGCCATAGTAGAAGGATTAGCTCAGAGGATAGTAGCTGGAGATGTTCCTGAGATTTTAAAAAACAAAAGAATTATACAACTTGATTTGGGCTCTTTGATAGCAGGAACTAAGTTTAGAGGAGAATTTGAGGAAAGACTAAAGGCGGTTTTAAGAGAGGTGCAAGCAAGTGAAGGAGAAATCATCCTTTTTATAGATGAGATACATACCTTGGTTGGAGCTGGTGCAGCCGAAGGAGCTATGGATGCTGCTAACATGTTAAAACCAGCCTTGGCAAGAGGCGAATTAAGATGTATAGGTGCTACTACCATAGATGAATACCGGAAGTACATAGAAAAAGATCCTGCCTTAGAAAGGCGTTTCCAACCTGTATATGTAGATGAACCCTCTCCAGAAGAGGCTATCGCTATTTTAAGGGGTCTAAAAGAAAAATATGAAGTGCACCACGGAGTAAAGATTACAGATAACGCTATCGTAGCAGCGGTAATGCTTTCTCACAGGTATATCACAGATAGATTTTTACCTGATAAAGCTATAGACCTTATAGATGAAGCGGCAGCTAAACTTAGGATTGAAATAGATTCTATGCCTACAGAAATAGATGAGATAGAAAGAAAAATCAAACAGTTAGAAATAGAAAAAGTGGCTTTAGAAAAAGAAACCGACCCAAAGGCCAAAGAAAGACTTACTAAGATTTTAGAACAACTTCAAGACCTTAGAAATAAGGTAGAACAGTTAAAGGAACAATGGCTTAAGGAAAAAGAAATAATTCAAAAAATTAGAAAGCTTAAAGAGAGAATAGACCAATTAAAGGTCGAGGCTCAACAAGCAGAAAGAAAGGGAGACCTAAACCGGGTAGCAGAAATTATCTATGGTATCATACCTCAGCTTCAAAAAGAACTTGAAGAGGAAAACCGTAAACTTGCTGAAATCCAAAAAGAACATAAATTCTTAAAAGAAGAAGTAGACGCAGAAGACATTGCTCAGATTATCTCTAAATGGACGGGAATTCCTGTAAGCAGGCTTTTAGAAAGTGAAAGAGAAAAACTGCTCAGGATAGAAGAAAAACTAAAAGAACGGGTGGTAGGACAAGACCATGCTATTAAGGTCATCGCAGATGCTTTAAGAAGAGCCAGAGCTGGGCTAAAAGATCCCAATAGACCTATCGGTTCTTTTATGTTTATAGGTCCTACAGGAGTAGGAAAAACTGAGCTTGCTAAAGCTTTGGCTGAGTTTATGTTTGATACCGAAGATGCTATGATTAGGATCGACATGACCGAATATATGGAAAAGCATTCGGTATCAAGGTTGATAGGTGCCCCTCCAGGATATGTAGGCTATGAAGAAGGAGGACAACTTACAGAAGCTGTAAGAAGAAGGCCCTATTCAGTAATACTTTTTGACGAAATAGAAAAAGCTCATCCTGATGTGTTTAATATCTTATTACAGGTACTTGATGACGGAAGACTTACAGATGGAAAAGGTAGAACAGTAGACTTCAGAAATACCATCATCATCATGACTTCAAACGTAGGTAGCTTTTACTTCCAAGACCTTTCCATAAGTCATACAGAAATAGAATCTAAAATACACGAACTTTTAAAGGCTACTTTTAAACCTGAATTTTTAAACAGGATTGATGAAATCATCATCTTTAATAACCTACAAAGAGAACATATCATAAAAATAGTGGACATACAGATCAAGTATCTAAACGAAAGATTAGCTGAAAAGAACATGGGTTTGGAACTCACCGAAAAAGCAAAAGAACTAATAGCTACCTATGGATACGATCCTACCTTTGGAGCAAGACCTCTCAAAAGAGCTATACAGCGTCACATAGAAAATCCTTTAGCCTTAAAGATTCTTGACGGGACCTTCGTAGAAGGGGATAAAATCATCGTAGATGTAAACGATTTCGGAGAGTTTGTATTCACCAAACAACCAGTTCATTAATAATATAAGTAACTTCCCCTACCCCTCTATATCTTTCCAACTTTAAGGATATGAGGGGTAGGGATTGAATTTTATATGAAAATTGGTAAACTTTATCATAAAAGGGAAGATAAATTTTTTAAATTTTATCTAAGGAGGGTTTACGAATGATGGAATTTAATTTTACGTTTAAAGGTCTTGATCCTTCAGAGGCTATCAAACAGTATGCTGAAAAAAAGATTAGCAAGTTTGAAAAATATTTTGAAGGACCTGTAAACGTACAGATAGTTTTTAAGAGAGAAAAATTTAGAGAAATCGTAGAAATAGTACTTAAAGGAGATGGAGAGGTATTGGTGGTAAAGGAAGAAACTTCAGATATCTATGAAGCCATAGACCTTGCTTATGAAACTTTAGAAAAACAGGTGAAAAAATTAAAGGAAAAAAGAAAAGAGTTTAGAAAAGGAAGGACTGTTGAAATCTCAGGAGAAGCCTCAGTTTCTAACTATGAAATCAAAAAAGTTGAAATTAACCATCTTTCTACCGCAGAAGCTATAAATTGGTTTAAGAAAAACCATGAAGAAGATTTTTTTGTTTTTTACAACACTGATTATGATAAAATATGTGTTCTTTATTTAAAGGATGATAAACCAGTGGTTCTTGTACCAGAATTTGCTTAAAGATGCCTAATTTAATCATCATAACTGGCACCTCAGGTTCTGGGAAAAGCACAGCTTTAAAGGCTTTTGAGGATTTAGGCTACCTTGCTATAGACAACTTTCCTACCCGACTTTTAATTTCCTTTTTAAAGGAAGTTAAGGAAAGCCTGTCTACAGACAAGGTAGCCTTAGTAATGGACCTAAGAGATAGATACTTTTTGCCTGAGTTTAAAACCGTACTTCCTCAGATACACAAGCTAGGTTATTTTTGGGAGCTCATCTTTCTTGATGCAAGAACTGACGTTATCATTTCAAGGTTTAACCTCACAAGAAGATTGCATCCTCTTTTAAGAGAAAAAGAAGTTGGTTTAGAAGAGGTTATAGAGAGGGAAAAGGAACTTTTAGCAGACATCAGAGAACTTGCTACTCTCTTTATAGACACCTCTAACTACAACGTCCATCAACTAAGAAATGAAATTTTTACAAGATATCAGACAAGAACTGACCTGAAAAATTTAGTCTTACATTTTATCTCTTTTGGATATAAATATGGAATACCTCCTGAAGCAGACTATGTCTTTGATGCAAGAATCCTTCCTAACCCTTATTTTAACCCAGAATTAAAACCTCTTAACGGAGAGAACCCTCTTATTAAACAATATTTACTAAACTACGATATAACCAAAACATTTTTAAACTTTCTAACTGAGTTTTTAAATTGGTTAATACCTGTTTATGCCAAAAGCAACAAACGATATCTTACTTTAGCCATAGGATGTACTGGGGGTAGACATCGTTCAGTTGCTCTAATCGAATTTTTAGTAGAAAATTTAAAGAAATCTTTGTTTGAAGTAGAGTTTATAGTGTCTCATAGAGATATTAAAAAAGATGTTTAAAATCGAAGTTTTGGACCAAGAAAAAGACCTTGAGTTTATAGCCCTTACTGAAAAGGAATTGTTTAAAGATGAGTCGTGGGACTATACAAGACTTTTATCTGAGTTTAAGAATTCTTTTTCTCAGATATGGGTCTTAACCAAAGAAAAGGAAAAACTCGGCTATCTTGTGTTTAGGATAATCTTAGACGAAGCAGAACTATTAAGGATTGGGATAAAAAAAGAACATCAAAACAAAGGGTTAGGAACTTATTTTTTAAAGGAATTTTTAAATCATCTTAAACAGCAAGGGGTGAAAAAAGTACATTTAGAACTAAAAATAGACAACCATCCTGCACTTAAGTTATACCAAAAAATGGGGTTTCAAAAAGTATACGTTAGACCAAATTACTATCGAAATAGCGATGCTTTAGTTATGACAAAAGACCTTTAAACAATGATAGAAAAGTTCACTTCTAAAGCCTTATTAGCTAATTTAGCCTACACTTTTGTAGAAAACGTAGAGTACGACCCTAAGTATAATGTTTTCCCAGAAATTTATGCTAAGTTTCCAGCTCTTAGGCAACAAATAGAAACACTTTTAAAAGAGGCCTTCCATCCTTATAAAAATAATTTTCTTGTTTTAGAAGAACTTAGAAGTTACTTTTTAAAGAACCTTTCGATTTTACTTAAACATCCCTACAGAAACAGGGCTTACTGGTTAATTTTTGACCTTTTATTTAAGTTTTTTGGAAAAGACCAAGAAACTAACATCAAAACCGCAGAGACTATTTTTTCTATACTTGATAAAACAGCTGACCTAATCGACCAAGAAACTTTTTACGAGCTAATCCCTGTTTTAAAAGAAATTTTAAAGGCCATAACCAACCTTCCAGAAGAATATTTTTTGAATTTTTTAGAAAATTACTATTCTTTTAAACATTTAGTTCAAAAGTTAAGCAAACTTTCTTTTTCTCGGGAACTTGAGTTGGTTTACATAGACCTTCTCAAAAAAACTTATATTTCGACCTATACTTTTTGGGGAAAATTAGCTAAAACCTGTGAAGCTAACCTTATTCAAAACACCTCAAGTATAAGGCTTAAAGAAGACTTTTTGACCTCAAACTATTTTGAAAGTCTCATCAACTCATTAACTGAAAAATCTGTTACCTTATCTCATCTTTTATCTCTTCCAGATCATTTAGACCTACTTAAAAAATTAAAAAATTTTATATCTTCTATCAATCAACTGAACCATTACAATTTTTCTGACGAGCTAAAAATCAATTTTCTTTTTGATTTAATAAAGGCCCCTATTCTCAAACTTATCCATGAAGAATTGATCAAAGAAGTAAACCGTAACTTAATCTTAATGATTAACTCTAAACCTTACCAAAACTTAGACGAATTTATCAGAAAGTTTTTTGATATCCTAAAAGAAAAGCTCAACCTTTACCCACGTACTGCTCTTGAATGTATTAAAAACATAGGGATTTGTATTTTAAACAAAAAAGAGGTTTACCTTATAGAGGTATTGATAAATGAAATCATAAAGTTTGGATTTCAACCTCCGCAGATCAAAGGTATTGGTTTAAATTGGAAGATTATCCAAAATCCACACCATCTCCTTAACATAAAAACTTGGCTTGAGATTTTTAAGGTCAATCCTGAATGGTGTAGCAGTCTTTTGGCTGCTATGATCTTAAACCTAAGACTATATGGAATTTCTATCAAAGATACAGACCTTTTCCAAAAGGAGATTACTCAGCTACTTAACGCTCCTATCAAACCAGTGTACAACCTTACCAAACAGTTTTGTAAACTACTACCTGTTTATTACAACGAAATCGGAGCAGAAGGTCTTATAAGAGACCTCTCAACAGAATTAGATGAACTTTTTAACAGACAAGATTCTTTAATCCATTTTTTAAGAAAGTTTATACACATCGAAAACTCAAGCTTAGCAGTTGAATTTATAAAAGATATTCTTAAATACTGGTTTACCCTGGAAGATAGACATATTCTCAAATATTTACCTGAAGTACTTCATAACAAGTTAAAAAATGAAGAAATTGAAATTCATATCAAAATGCAAAGTTTGTTTCAGGCTGTTTTTCAAAAAGCAAATTTAAAAAATTTTGAGGACTTTTTAAACTTAGAGCTTTCTTCTTTAAAAAAAATCCTTAACGACATAGATTTCGAAGAAATATATAAAAAGAAACTCTATCTTACGGTTTCTTTGTACCATTTAGAATGTCAAAAGTATTTTGGAGTTTTAAAAGACATAAACCTTTTGTTAATCCAATACGACGAAAAGGAATATCCATTTATAGCAGAACTAAAGGACCTTCTTCAAAAAGAACCTCAGGACTTATATGTGATTTTAGAAAAGATCTTAGACTGGATGTCTGAGCTTAAAGAGATTATTTTGTCTAAGCAAACCTATCCTCCTATAGAAGAGATTCTTCAAAAAAGACACGTAGCTGCTGACATTCCTTCTATGTATGGGAGGTATAAAGAGAAAAAATTTGATGCCTTAGGACTCACCTTTCGTCTGGAATATCTTGCCAATCTTTTATTTGAAAAGCTTATAGAAAAGTTTGACCTTCAGTTTATCACAAGAGCCTCTTTTTTTAAAATCCTGAAAATATTAAAGCTTTTTAAAAAGGCTTTAGAGATCGATGGAATTTTTTCTCAAAAATTTGAATCTTCGTTAAATCTTCTCGAATATTCTTTGAAAAGTTATCCCCTAACCTACAGTCAATATTTAGATATTTTTCGTGGATTATTAGACGGTGTTCAACACATAGTAAAAGTTTACTATGTAAACCCTTTCCTCAAGGTCTTTCCTTTGGTATTTCAAACTCTAAATGAAGACGAAATTTTAGAAAAGTACAAGAAATGTTTGTGTGGTTTAGAAAAAGAGCAACGTTATTTTTGTATAAGTGAGGTAGTAATAAAAGACCTTATAGGAGAGGCTTTTGGTCTAACCCATTTAGACCGTTTTCTTAAAAAGATCTACGATATCCTTTCTTCTTATTTAGAAAAAATCGCTAAAGAAGACTTGAATTTATTAATGAGCTACGACCCAAGAAGAATTCTCTCTTCTCTACATAAACCTAATAATTTAGTAACAGATTTGATTTACCTCGGTAACAAAGGATACATTCTTACGATATTAGCTCAAGAACAAAAGATAAAAAACAAAATCCCACCAGGTTTTATTTTAACTACAGAAGTGTTTAGATGTTACCCTCTTATAAAAAAATATCCTGAACTATGGCTTGATTATACTGAAAAAATTGAACAAAATATAAAGATGTTAGAAAATATTTCTCAGAAAAAATTTGGAGGAAAGGAAAATCCTTTAATATTAAGTATAAGAAGCGGGGCTGCTCTTTCTATGCCTGGGATGATGAACTCTATCTTGAACGTTGGTCTAAATATTGAGACGGTGGAGGGATTGGCCAAGGTTTCTGGGAATACATGGTTTGCTTGGGATACATACCGCAGGTTTATTCAGAGCTGGGCCATGGCTTTTGGGGTACCTCGAGATTTTTTTAACCATCTTATGCGAGAGCATAAACGAAAGTATAAAGTAAAGAAAAAAAGGGAGTTTAGCGGAGAACAGATGCAAGAACTTGCGTTACTCTACAGGAAAAGTATTCAAGAATTAGGAATTCCAATGATAGATGACCCTTGGGAACAGCTTTTTAAGGGAATTGAATTGATTTTAACCTCTTGGTTTAATGAAAAAGCGAAGTCCTATCGAGAGATAATGGAGCTTTCTGATGAATGGGGAACGGCTGTAATAGTTCAACAGATGGTTTTTGGAAACATAGGCGACCAAACAGGTACAGGGGTAACACTTACCACCTCTCCTGTAGGCAAGTTTCCAAGAATTCTTCTGTGGGGGGATTATACTTCTTACAACCAGGGAGAAGACATCGTATCAGGTTTAGTCAACGCCTACCCAATTTCAATAGAACAAAAGAAAATAGAAGAAAGAGAAGGGCCTTGTTTGCAAGAAGCCTTTCCAGAGGTATATAAAGCTTTACTTGATTTAGCGTATTATCTTGTCTATGAAAAAGGATGGGGACACCAAGAAATCGAGTTTACTTTTGAAGGAAACTCCATAGACTCTCTTTATATTTTACAAGTAAGAGATATAATTCTTAGAGAAGAAAGGGATATTCCTTTCTTCTCTAAAGAATTGCTAAAAAATTTAGAGTATATCGGGAAAGGAATAGGAGTTACAGGAGGTTTAATCTCAGGAAGGATAGTGTTTGGTTGGGAAGATATCATAACCATGGATACAGGAGATCCTTTGGTGTTAGTAAGATATGATACCGTACCGGACAACATTAAAGAAATTCATAAAGTAGATGGAATCCTTACGGCAAGAGGAGGGCAAACCTCTCATGCTGCTATCGTAGCCTCAAGATTAGGTAAAATCTGTGTAGTTGGTTGTGAGAATTTAAGCATAGATGAAATAAAGAAAGAAGCAAAAATTAATGGCCACAAACTTAGATTAGGAGAATGGATCACGTTAAACGGGATAACAGGTCAAGTTTTTAAAGGAAAGATTGACCTTTTAACCAAAGCCTCTAAATATAATCTATAAAAGGAGGGTACCATGAAATTAGGAATAAATGGATTAGGAAGAATTGGAAAACTTACTTTGTGGCATCACATAGCAAGAAAATATTTTGACGAAATTGTAGTCAACGTAGGTAGGGAAGTGGGAACTTCTTTCGCTGATATAGCAAGCTACATAGAGAAAGACAGCACCTATGGATGGCTCCCTGTTTATCTTTATGGGCACAAAGGTAAAAGAGTGATTGAAAATTTGGACGAAAAAGAAGGAACGATGTATATAGACGGTATTAAGGTAAAAGTCTTGAGAACTAGTAGGAATCCGAAAAACATAAACTGGAGAGAAGAAGGGGTAAAACTGGTGGTTGATTGTACTGGAAAGTTTAGAGACCCAAATACAGACCCGGAGGATTCTAAAGGTTCAATTAGGGGTCATTTTTTAGGAGGAGCCGAAAAAGTAATTCTTTCAGCACCTTTTAAAATTAAAGATAAAGAAAAAGGTATTCCAGAAGACGCAATCACTATAGTTTATGGAATAAACGAAGAGGTTTATCAACCTAACAAACATAACCTTATTTCAGCTGCTTCCTGCACCACTACTTGTTTAGCTTATATGATTAAACCTCTTTTGGACTATTTTGGGGTAGATAGAATACTTTCTGCCTCGATGGTGACAGTTCATGCTGCTACAAGTTCTCAGGTAGTACTTGACCGTTTACCTAAGGAAGGGGCAAAAGATCTAAGAAGGATGAGAAGTATCTTTAATAATATCATCCTTACCACTACAGGGGCTGCAGAAGCTCTTAGTTTAGTCATACCTGAAATGAAAAAAGTAGGTTTTATGGCAGAAAGTGTAAGAGTTCCGTTAAACACCGGAAGCTTGATCATCCTGACGGTTAACATCCAAGATGAAAGCATAGAAAATCACATAGATAGAGAACTTATCAACAACATTTATAAAGAAGCAGCCAATACTAAATACAAAGACTTTTTGATTTTCACCACAGAACAAAACGTCTCTTCTGACATCATAGGATATCCTAAAGCAGCCGCAATAATTGAAGGAAGTGAAACCCATACCAGAACTGCAACTGCCAAGGTAGACATCTGTAAAGCCCTTCCGGAAGGAAATAGCATGACATGCACTCATGTAGAGATACCCATTACCCAAGTGGTGATTTACGGTTGGTATGATAACGAGCTCGGTTCTTACACCAACATGTTAGGAGAACTCACAGTTTACATAGCTGAAAAAATGATTTAAGTATGGTTAGGCAACTATGATTAGAAGAAAAGGTAGAGAAATAGCCTTACAGATTTTATACCAGAAAGAACTTTCTAATGTGTCTATAGATGAAGCTATCACTCTTTATAAAAAGTTTCTTAATATAAACAGTCCTGAAGCTTTAAAGTTTGGAGAAGAACTAGTAAGAGGTATCTATGAAAACTTAGAGTTTATAGATTCTATCATAAGAAAATATACCCCTTCTTGGCCTTTAGAAAGGATAAACGTTACAGACAAAAATATATTGAGAATAGCGGTATATGAAATGTTTTTTAGACCTGATATCCCTGAAGTGGTTTCTATCAATGAAGCGATAGAAATAGCTAAGATTTATGGTACCGATGATTCGCCAAGTTTTATAAACGGTGTCTTAGACAGCATCTATAAAAAAGAACTAAAGGCGCATAAAAATGAAAAAACCTAAGATAATAACCATAGACGGACCTGCAGCCTCTGGGAAAACCACCATAGCTAAGCTTTTGGCTAAATCCCTTGGATATTGTTTGTTAGAATCAGGGGCTTTTTATAGGTTGGTTACCTACCTTCTTTTAAAACACAATCTTTACGAAAAATTTATCCAAAAAAACTTAAACCTTATAGAAACATTAAGCAAGCTTTTTTCTTCGGTGAAGATAAACCTTACGGCTGAGGCAACACAAATTTTTTACGAAGGAAGGGAAATAAAATCTGAACTCAGAGAAATCCAAGTAGAGGAAAGAGTTTCTGTAGTAGCTTCTATACCAGAAGTAAGAGAATTTATCAACGATTTTTTAAGAAAGTTGGTGGACAACCGTTTAGTAGTAGCAGAAGGGCGTGATATGGGAAGTGTGGTTTTTAAAGATGCTGAGGTTAAAGTTTTTCTTACAGCTGATGAAAGGATTAGGGCTGAAAGAAGATTTCAAGAGAAAACCGAAAAAGAAAGTCTACCTTATACCCAAGTGATGGATAGTTTAAAAAAAAGAGACCAGCTTGACAGCACAAGAAAGGTAGCGCCTTTAACTGTTCCTGAAGGAGCTTTAATTTTAGACACCTCTCACTTAACACCTGAGGAGGTATTAACCAAAATTTTAAATTACTTAGAAAAAATATGAAAAAAAATTTTTTGAGTATAGAGGAGTTTATAAAAAAAGAAAAGGAAAAAGCTCGTAAACTTAGACAAACAAGATGGTGGAGAAGACAGTTAGAAAGAGGTATATGTTATTATTGCGGAAGAAGAGTAGGCGCTAAAAATCTTACGATGGACCATAAAATTCCTCTTTCAAGAGGGGGAACTTCGGACAGAGTCAATATAGTTCCTTGTTGTAAGGATTGTAACAATAAAAAAAAGTATCTTTTACCTTGGGAATGGGACGAGTACATAAAAAGTCTCAAATCTAAAAAGGTAGACGGAGAATGATATGTGCGGAATAATAGGGTATATAGGAAATAGACCGATCATTCCTGTTTTGTTAGAAGGTTTAAGAAGGCTTGAATACAGAGGTTATGATTCAGCAGGGATAGTGTTTTTAGAAGACGAAGAAATAAAAATAGTTAAGACTAAAGGAAAAATCTTAAACTTAGAAGAAAAACTCTTTAATGATTTCCCTAAGAAAGCTAAAGCCCCTGGGTTAGGACATACCAGATGGGCTACCCATGGAGAACCTTCTGACGAAAACGCTCATCCTCATTTTGACTGTCATAAATCTTTAGCCTTGGTGCACAACGGCATCATAGAAAATTATTATGAGTTAAAGACTAAACTTATAGCTAAAGGTCATAAGTTTTACTCAGCAACTGATACTGAAGTGATCGTGCACTTAATAGAAGATTTCTTAAACCAAGGAATACCACTTAAAGAGGCGTTTTTTAAGGCTCTAAAAGAACTAAAAGGTGCCTATGCTGTGGCCTTGATTCATAAAGAAAATCCTGATTTTATTTTGATTGGAAGAAACCAAAGTCCTGTAGTAATAGGTTTAGGAAAACAGGAAAATTTTGTAGCCTCTGACATCCCTGCTCTTTTACCTTTTACTAAAGAAGTTTTGTTTTTAAACGATGGGGAAGTAGCTATACTTAGGAAAGATCAAGTAGAAATCTATGATTTATCAGGCAATCCTGTTGCAAGAGCCCCATATCATGTGACCTGGGATATAGCCTCAGCTGAAAAGGGTGGTTTTGACCACTTTATGCTAAAAGAAATCTATGAGCAACCTGAAGCCATAAAAAACACGATGTTAGGAAGGATTGATTTGGATAAAAACCAGATTGATTTTTCTCAGGAAGGATTAGACCAAAAATTTTTAGAAGGAATACAAAGGTTTTATATCGTTGCTTGTGGTACCTCTTATCATGCTGGATTGGTAGCAAAATATCTCATAGAAAGGGAGTTAGGCCTTCCTGTAGAGGTAGATATTGCCTCTGAATTTAGATATAGAAACCCTATTTTAGACGAAAAAACCCTTTTTATAGGAATTTCCCAATCAGGAGAAACAGCTGATACCCTTGCCAGCTTACGTTTAGCTAAAGAGAAAGGTGCTAAAACCCTTTCTATCTGTAATGTGGTAGGAAGTACCATAGCCAGAGAAACTGAGGTTGTATTATATACTAAAGCTGGGCCTGAAATAAGTGTGGCTTCTACTAAGGCTTTTTCTACTCAGGTTTTAACCTTTGTCCTCTTTACCTTTTATCTAAAACAGCTATTATTTGGAGAAAATGAAAAAAAACAAAAAATCGAGGCTTTAATAAAACTACCCTCCCAATTAAAAATTTTTATCGAAAAGGTCCATTCTAAAGTTAAAACTTTGGCTCAAAAGTGGTATCAAGCACAAAATGCACTTTATTTAGGAAGAAACATCCTTTATCCTATAGCCTTAGAAGGTGCCTTAAAACTTAAAGAAATTTCTTACATCCATGCAGAGGGTTATGCAGCAGGGGAGATGAAACATGGACCTATAGCCCTGATAGAAGAAAAGGTACCTACTGTAATCCTTGCAGCCAAAGAAACAGGCATTGTTTACGAAAAAACTTTGTCTAACGCTGAAGAGGTAAGGTCACGTAGAGGGCCTATTATCTCATTGGTAACCGAAGGGGCCAAAGAATTCCAAAAAATTTCTGACGAATACATAGAAGTTCCCTTGACTTTTTATGAATTTTTACCTATTTTTTATGTAGTTCCTCTTCAACTTTTAGCCTATGAAATAGCTACTTTAAGAGGTTGTGACGTAGATAAACCAAGAAATTTAGCCAAAAG
>LDZS01000002.1_pt1 | contig 34152 bp, 35 predicted proteins | sample 615471 | NCBI WGS metagenome assembly LDZS01 (sample SAMN03408295, study PRJNA278302) | terrestrial metagenome | isolation source: oil reservoir sample K3 | place: USA: Alaska, North Slope, Kuparuk formation | collected 2013
GGCGGTAACGCCAAACCATGATCGAATTGTCAAGGATCGAGTTGCCAAGAAGTAATCGACAAACTGCTTTTTTCAGCAGAATCTAGCTACAAAAACGCCCGCAACCTGATCAGGAAGCTGGAGCGAGACGAAATCCTGGAAGAACTGATCAAGAGTTATCTTGGTAAGGAGTAGTAGAAGAGGCGATCTCCGGTGGAATACCGCTTGCTCGGCAAAACAGGGATCAGGGTTTCTAGGCTGTGCTTTGGTGTTCTCACGATTGGCCCCCTTCAGGCACACCTGCCTCTTGCAGAGGGTGTTTCGATCATGAGATACGCTGTCGATAAGGGGGTCAATTTTTTTGACACTGCTGAGCTCTACGGAACCTATCCCTATTTAAGGCAGCTCCTCGGCGAAGTCAAGGGAAAAGACCTGGTGATCGCCTCGAAATCCTATGCTGTAACCTACGAAGAGATGAGGCAGAGTGTGGAAAGGGCACGTCGCGAGCTTAACAGAGATGTCGTTGATATTTTTCTCCTCCACGAGCAGGAATCAGAGTTGACCTTGAAGGGTCACCAGGGAGCTTTAGAATACCTCGTTGAGGCGAAGGCTAAGGGGATCATCAAAGCACTGGGCATTTCTACCCATCATGTAGCTGGGGTCAAAGCGGCAACTTCTGTCCCGGAGATCGAGGTGATTCACCCACTGCTGAATTACAAGGGGTTGGGAATTAGTGATGGAACTGTTGAAGAAATGCTTGCGGCAATTGAGGAAGCAAGTGCTGCTGGAAAGGGAATTTACTTGATGAAGCCGCTGGGGGGAGGAAACCTGATAAATGATGTGGATACTGCTTTGAAATTTGCTTTCAGCCAGGAAGTAGCAGCTTCTGTCGCTGTGGGGATGAAATCCCGCGAGGAAGTGGAATATAATGTTTTGGTAGCCTCGGGGTTGCCGGTTCCTGAGAAGCTGAAGAGTGCTGTTTTCAGGAAAAAGCCCAAACTCCACATTGAAGACTGGTGTCAAGGTTGTGGCGAATGTGTTCAGGCCTGTTCCCAAAAGGCCCTCTTTGTTGATTGTAGAGGGAAAGCACGGGTTAAGGAAGAACTTTGTGTCTTATGCGGCTACTGCGCCGCAGCCTGTCCTAATTTTTGCATTAGGGTGTTCTGATTTTATATGGAGAAGCGGGTGTTGGGGCTTGATGTGGGAACAAAGACCATAGGTGTGGCTGTTAGCGACCCCCTGGGCCTTACGGCTCAAAGTCTGGGAACGATCCGGCGCCGGGGTTTACAGGAGGACCTGAAGGCAATTGGAAACCTTGTGAAAAAGTACCATGTGCAAAGGGTCGTTGTGGGCCTTCCTTTGCATATGGATGGCAGGCTTGGTGATCAGGGGGAAGAGGTCGTTGCCTTTGGAAAAAAAATTGAGGAGTGCTTAGGGGTAGCAGTTTCCTTTTGGGATGAACGCCTCTCTACTGTTGCCGCTGAGAGAATTCTCCTCGAAGGCGACCTTAGCAGAGGCAAGAGGAAAAAAGTCATCGATAAAGTAGCCGCCTGCTGGATTTTGGAAGGGTATCTTCAAAGGGAGAGAGAAAGAGAAAAGAGGAACACTTGTGAATAAGGTGGAAGTATTGGGAAATAATGATTTTTAGTTGAAAATAAAAATCTGGAGGTGGATGTAAGTGAGTTTTCACAACAATGGCGAATCTACCGTAATCCTCACTGATGAGGAAGGTCAGGAGCATGAGTTCAATCTAATTGATGTTGTCAAGGTTGCTGGGAAGGAGTACGCTATTCTTCAGCCTGTTGATGAAGATGAAGCAATTATATTAAGATTTGATGTAGATGAAGATGGTAATGAGATTCTTTGCGAAATCGAAGATGATGAAGAGTGGGAGCAGGTGGCTGACACCTGGCAGGAGATGCTAGAGGACGAGGATGAGGTGTGAGGAGTCTTTCAGGACTTCTTGGAAGTTAATCCTCTTTGTTTTTGTTTCTTTGTTGTTGACACTTGGTATTGGGATTACTGCTTGGGCTTGGTCCTGGCAGGACAAGATTTTCCCAGGAGTAAAAATTGGAAATATCAGTGTGGGAGGCTTTACCAGGGAGCAGGCACTCGAGCGTTTAATGCCAGTTCAGGAGGAGCTTTTGTCTGCTCCCGTGACTATTGTTTTGGGAGAACAGGTGTGGCAACTGAAGCGCCGCGATCTGGGGTATCAGCTCAGCGTGGAGAAAGTAGTAGAACAGGCCTATCAACTGGGTCGCCGCGGATCACTGTGGTCACGCCTGCTGGAACTGGAGAGAATTTTTCGGGGAACAGTGAATTTGCCTTTAGTTCCTGTCCTGGACAAAAAGAAAGCCACTTCTGTCCTTGAAGGACTGGTCCGGGAGTTCATCACTTTGCCTGAAGATGCTTCTCTGCGGATCAGTGATAAGGATGAGGTTGTAGTTGTTCCCGGCAAACCAGGAACAGTCCTTGATGTCGAGGCATCACTGAAGCTTCTGGAAAATCTCCGCAGTTCCTTTGTTTCCCAGGTGGTCTTGCGACTCAAGGAACAGCAGCCACGCATAACTGCGGAATACATCAAGGGGATGAAGATCCGCGGATTGCTGTCATCATACACCACTTACTTTGATGTGAACAATGTCAACAGAACCTACAACATCCACGTGGCTGCTGACGCTCTCGACAACCAGTTCGTCAAACCAGGTGAGGTTTTTTCTTTTAACCGCGTTGTGGGACCGAGGAGCAAGGAGAAAGGCTACAAAGAGGCCTTAATTGTTTCCCGTGACGAATTCGTCCCTGGTATCGGAGGTGGTGTCTGTCAGGTCTCTTCGACCCTGTATAATGCAGTTTTGCTTGCGGGTCTGGAGATTGTGGAAAGAAGCAACCACTCCTTACCTGTTTCGTATGTTCCTCTGGGAAGAGACGCAACCGTTGTCTATGGGTGGAGGGATCTGAAGTTCAGGAATAACACTAGTGGCTACCTGCTGATCCGGACCCAGGTGCGCGGGGGAGCACTTACAGTGAAAATTTTTGGCAACACAGAAGAAAAGAAAAATGCCCGGCTGGAGGTTGTTGTTGACGAAGTTCTCGAGCCAAAGGTAATTACGAAAGAGGATGCCAACCTTTATCAGGGGAAAACAGTAGTCGAGCAGGAGGGCAGCAAAGGTTATAAAGTTCGTGTTTACCGCTACCTGAACAAAGGAGGAAAAATTGAGAAGCAACTCGTTTCCCGAGACCTTTATAACCCCCTCAACAAAGTTGTGCGGGTAGGGACAATGCCTGTTCCCAAAGCGCCTGCTCCTCCTGCACCTCATGAAGAGCTCCTTTCGCCTCTGCTGCCTCCTGAGCAAAATCCCCGAGAAGAAACCCCAGCAGAGGAGGAAGGGCAGGGGCAAGAAGAGGAATCTGGAACCTCTACGTCTCTTCAAAGAGAGATGCAAGGCCAGGTTGGGGTGAGTCGATGAACCGGTTAATCGTGCTATTGACCGACTTTGGAAGTGGGATTTATGCAGGAGTTATGAAAGGCGTGATCTATCGGCTCCATCCCCAGGCGAGAATTGTTGATCTGACTCACGAGGTTGCTCCTCAGAATATTAGAGAAGGTGCCTGGCTTCTGCTCCAGTCTTATCGCTACTTTCCACCAGAAGCGATCTTTTTAGCTGTTGTCGACCCAGGTGTAGGGAGTGAACGGGCCTGTCTGGCGGTAAGGACTTCACATTACTTTTTCGTAGGCCCGGACAATGGTCTCCTCTATCCTGCAGTAGAGGAGGACAAGTGCCTTGAGACTGTTGCTTTACCGGTTGCTCCGGAAGCAAGTCCCACCTTCCACGGGAGAGATGTTTTCGCTCCCGCAGCTGCCAGACTGGCGCAAGGGGCATTGCTGAAGGAGCTTGGTGTTCCTACCACAATGAAAGCCTCCCTCGTTTTTTATCGCCAGGGTAGGTGGGGGGAGATTGTGACCATTGACAGGTTCGGGAATATTGTAACCAACCTTCCTCCTTTGCGGCACGCTTCTGGTTATGAGGTTGAAGTTACCCGCTTGGGAACAACGGTGTTTAAGGGAACTTTACCTTGTTTCCGGACTTATGCGGAAGCTCCTGAGGGAGTGCTCTTTGCGATTACGGGCTCCGCGGGAACCCTGGAGGTTTCTCTAAAAGACGGCTCAGCAGCCGCGAAGCTAGGAGTCCATACAGGTGACCTGATTAAAATGTCCTGAAGGGAATAGGGCGAGATTGGCATCGTTGTTGGTGTTTCCCCGATTGAGGTAAATCCAGGTGTCAGGTAAAGCACTGGTCACTCCTCAGTTTGATCTTGTTATTGGGGAGAAGCAGAGTGGCAATGAGGACATTTCCCGAGAAGATCCTGAGAAGCTTTTATGATTTTCGTTTATTGCCAATAGGAATGGTCATTCTCCTGATAGGGTGTTTAGTGCTGGGGGCAAAATTTTATCTTGAGATGAACCTTGCACCAGTGGCAGGTGATGCAGAGAAGGAAAAAGTGGCTCTAGTCAAGATCCCTGAAGGTGCTTCCACGAGGCATATAGGTGAGGTTCTTGAAAGGTCAGGACTTATAAGGAGTAGTGATTTTTTCGTTTTTTACGCACGTTTTCGAGGAATTGATAAAGAACTTCAGGCCGGAGAATATCATCTCAGCAATAAAATGAGTTTGCCGGAAATCATTAAAGTAATTGCTAGCGGCAAGGTGTTTTACCACCAGGTGACCATCCCCGAGGGATTCACTGTGGCCCAGATCTGCGAACTTCTTGCGAGGAAAGGGATTGTTGATCAGCAACGCTTCCAGGAAGTGGTCGCTTTTGGGAATTTTTCTTACCCTTTTCTTGAGGGTATTCCTGCCGGTCCTGGGAGACTGGAAGGTTTTCTTTTTCCTGCCACTTATCGGATTCCTGCCGGGTCTTCAGAAGAGGAAATTGTCGACATGATGTTGAAGCGCTTCGCCGCGGCTTTTACTCCGGAAATGGAGAAACGCGCCCAGGAACTGGGGCTTACTGTTAGGGAAGTGGTCATCCTTGCCTCTCTGGTGGAGAAAGAGGCAAAACTAGATGAAGAAAGACCACTGATTGCTGCTGTGTTCTGGAATCGGTTGCATCGAGGGATGCGCCTGGAATCCTGTGCTACCGTTCTCTATGCTCTTGGGGAACAAAAAGAGAGGTTGACCTATAAAGACCTTCACGTGAATTCTCCCTACAACACTTATCTCCATGATGGGCTTCCCCCTGGTCCGATTGCCAACCCAGGCCTTGCTTCAATTAGGGCAGTTCTCTACCCCGCTCATGTTGATTATCTCTATTTTGTCTCCCGTGGTGACGGGTCTCACTATTTCAGCCGCACGCTTGAGGAACATAATGCTGCTGCTCAAATCTACCTTCAATAGGGGGTTTTAAGCTGGAGAAGCCGGTGTCCTATACGGGTGCCGGTGCAGCGCGACCGTTCCCGCTGCCGGAGGGCTCCGTTGCTTACAAGGCGCGGTGTCTTACCGCTACCACGCTGGGATGGGTCAAAAGCATCAGACCATGCAACTTTTTCACCCTTGCAGGATTGCTCTGCTCCTCATACCTATCAAGACCCAGCTTAACCTAGCGTGGGAGAAACGGTAGGCCGAAGGAGGCGATCCGGCAGAAGACATGCACTTTTTTTGCTTGTGTTCCATATGATTTTAAGGCAACTGTCTCCGAAAAATTCATCTGCCTATTGTTAAAGGGTTCAAGGCCCTAACTTTGCCGTTTCTTTGTGAAGAATTGGAGTAATCAGTTTTTGTGGGGAAGCTGTTGTGGCTAACATGTTTTTTCCTGATCATGCCTAACAGGCACGATAGGGGTAGAGAAGATGTTGGGGTTTTCGGGTTGTTTTTCTATATTTACGCTTTTCTTTATTTTCGGATTCATCTACAACAACGCTTTTCCTCAGCCTCTTTCTGAAGATGAGGAGGCATATTACCTGCAGCGTCTTGAAGAAGGTGATGAAGAAGCACGAAACATTCTTATTGAGCGCAATTTGCGGCTTGTTGCTCACATCATTAAGAAGTTTGAACTCACACCGGAAGAGCAGGAGGATTTGATTTCCATCGGAACGATTGGGCTGATCAAGGCAATTAATACTTACAATCAGAACAAGGGAACGAAACTGGCCACATATGCGGCGAAATGCATCGAAAATGAAATTCTGATGAGCTTGCGCGCTTCCAAAAAAACCAAAACAGAGGTATCTCTTTACGAACCTATTGGTGTAGATAAAGATGGTAATGAGTTTACTTCTTTGGGTTGTCTGCAAAAGACAGTGGGCTCAATGGATTATGCAAAAAGCTTGAAGAGAAGAGTCTCGTAGGAGTTTAATATAATTAGAGGGCTCAAATGATAGGGTGAAGGAGAAGCCAGGAGGTGCTCCGGAGTGGAAATCACAATCCCGGACAGCGACTTTGTTTATCGGAGACTGGCGTTTGCTGTTCTCGTGCGCGCTGCTCTCGATGCTTTGAAACCGTTTAATTCTGCTTTGCAAAGGGATGCCCAGGAATTTTTCCGTCGCGCTGCCGAAGGTGGACCTGAGCGGGCTTGGTTTGCCATTGCAGGAATCCAGCCGCAAAAACTTTATGCTGAGATCCGCCGCCGCTGTGAGTGCTGAAGCTTAAGAAATTTCAAACGAGGAGATAGACATCTAAGAAAAAGTTATCCAGTCTGGCGTCCTTTTCTTTGAGGTAAACTGCCTTCTTGATTATTGATTTGAGCAACATATTTTTTTTCACCACATCTTCGGTTGCATGGTAAGCATCAAGGATGTGCTGGATGGTGGGGATCGTTTGGGGAACAGCTTTTTTCTCTTCTTCAGAGGTGGAGAGCTCTTGTTGCACCTGAACTATCAATTGCTCCACTGTTTTGATTCTTTCCGAAATTATTTCGCTGCGCCTCAGATAGGTGGGAACATCGTAAATCCCTTGTTCGAGGAAATCCTGAATCCGTGACTTTTGTCTGTGGAGTTCAGCAAGCTGATTCTCTAGCTTTTTCAGCAGGGTGGAGGAGAGCAGTGGTGCTGTATGGGTGGCGGCGATTTCCTGTTCAAGTATTTCTGTTTTGATTTCTAATTGCGCAAGTTCTTGGCGAATTGCGGTGAGCAGCCGCTCTTCGAGGAAGTGGAATAAAGATGATTTGTTGTTGCAGACAGGATTAACACACTTAATCATCTTCACTTTTCCCTTTCGTCCCTGCTGGAGCACCATCTTGCGACCGCACTTGCCGCAGACGACGAGGCCTGCGAGAGGGTTTTGAGGAGTTTTTTTGGTGGGCACTTTGCTTCTTTTTTTTCTGAGTTCTTGGGCGGCCTGGAACAAAGGTTCCTCTATAATTGGTTGATGTCTGCCCTGGACATCAATCCATTCCTCACGTGGCCTCAAGTGGCCGATTTTTTTGCTCCTGTCGCGGAGTGACTTTTTCCACTGGATCCGACCGATGTAAACCTCGTTCTTGAGAATAGAGAGCACTGAAGAAGCATCCCAGGCGTGCCCCCTGATCGGGCTCTTGATTCCCATTTGGTTCAAGCGGTGAGCAATCTTCGTGCTTCCCATTTGCTTTCCATTTTCACCGTAAACATACAAGCTGAATATAAGGCGGACAATCTCAGCATCTTTGTTTGGCACCAGAATATCGTCTGGACCTTTGTCATAGCCAAATGGTGTGCGGGCACCGATAAATTTTCCCTCTTTAACAGCCATGACCCGCCCCTGCTGGAGCCTCTTTTTAATGATCTTCAACTCTCGGCGGGCAAGAAAGGCTTCTATTTCGCTCCACTCTTCGTCAAGCTCGTCTGCGAGGTTGTAGACTTTTCTGGGAGTGATGATCAGGGTTGAAGAACGCTTAAAGGCTGCCAGGATCCTTCCTTGGTCGATCATGTCTCCGCGCCCCAGCCGGTCGAGGTCCATGCAGAGGACAGCCTCATATTCCCCAGCTTCTACTTCCTTTAAGAGTCGCTGCATTTCCGGACGATCATCGATACGTTCACCACTGGCAATTTCCTCTCGAATAGAGACAATATTTAGCTTGTTTCTAGTAGCCAACTCTAAGAGGGCTTTTTTGTGTTTGGCAAGTGTCTCTCCTTCACCACGGGCTTCGGCTTCTAAATCAGCCCGCGATTTTCTTAAGTAGACTGCCACTCTCTGAAGGCCAATAGGGATTTCCGCCACTGCCAACCCGCTCCGATACCATTTTTGTCTACATGAAAAATATGCTTTCAAGGTTGTCCTTGATGTCTGGCTGAATAGATCATTAGCAGGTGGTTCCATGGTGAAGCCAAGCCCAGGAGAACAAAATGGCCGAAGCAGTGACCAAGAGTTGGTTTCTGAGGTGCAGATTGGCAACACCTCAATTCGGGTTTATCGGCCGAGGATTTCCGAAGAAGAACGCCAGAAGCGAATGAGAATGTTGTACAGGGCTATCGTAAACTGCTACAACTCACAGGGATGAAAAACAAACGATCCTATTTTAGACAAGCTGTAGGCAGGTGAAAGGTTTTTGGCAACAGTTTAAACAACAGTTTAATTATTTCTTTATCTCAATCCATCTATCGGTTTCTTCTCTCGCCTGGCTTCCCCGGCTACCTTAACTCCGACGTGCCCCGGGCACATTTGGAGGAGGGAAAATGTCGATAACTTGAGGAGTTAAACGAAGTGACCTTAATAGACGTCCTGGGGACAGATGCACAAGAAGTTTCTGATATGGTTGAGAACCGGTTTGAAGAGGAGAGTCTCCTGGAGAAGATGAAGAAGTTGAGCAAAAGGGAGCGCAAGGTTCTCGAAATGAGATACGGGCTCTTCAGTGGGCTGCAGCGCACACAACAGGAGATTGCCAAAGTGCTGGGAATTTCCCGGAGCTATGTCTCGAGAATCGAAAAGAAAGCAATCAAAAAGCTGTTTGATGAGTTGTCTTACGACAGATAGCTCTGCCTGGATTTTTTGCTTGACCACGTCAAAAATTCTGCTAAGATTGTTGTTAGAAATGCGAGGGAGAGGCTGGCAGGTTGGGTGAGGTCTGTTATCCTCAACAGTGGTTTTCCGTGGCTGCAAAAATTGCGGAACAAGGTCGGGTTGCGGTGATTGTCGGTGGTGTTGATAGTGGGAAAACCACTTTCGCCGCATTTTTGGTCAACTACCTGTTGAATTCGGGGTTGAAGTGTGCCGTAGTTGATGCTGATGTGGGGCAGTCGAGCATTGGCCCGCCAGGAACCATCGGTGTCGGCTTCCCTGACCAGCTTGTGGAGGAACTGAGTGAGATCCCGATGGATCATTTCTACTTCGTCGGCGCCATCAGCCCTCGGGGGAATCTTCTTCCTTGTGTGGTTGGAACCAAGAAGATGGTGGAATATGCTTTAAATGGCCTGGGGAGCCAGGACAATGGGCGGGTTATTGTGGACACCACAGGTCTGGTTCATGGTAACTTGGGGAGAACCCTAAAAGAGTATAAGCTCGACCTGTTGAGGCCTGACCATGTGGTTTTCTTCCAGCGCCGAAGAGAGCTGGAGGGCCTCGCCCGTCTGTGGGAAGGAAAGTGCAGTGTTCATCTGCTTTCGGTTTCTCCGGCAGTAACCCCGAAAACTGCTTCTTTAAGAGCACGCCGGAGGGCGGAGAATTGGTACCGGTTTTTTGAGGGAAGCAGCCTCTGTGAGTTTTCTTTTCACAATATTGTTTTTTCGCGCACTTTTCTGGGGAGTGGCCAACCGCTAAACAAGGACTGGAAGGAGAAAATCTCGCGTTCTCTAGGAAAGGAGATACTTTGGATGGAATTCAGTCCAGAACAGAGTTGGTTGGTAGCGGAAGAGCAATTGAATGAAGAAGAACTAGCCTGGCTGCGCGCCGGTTTGGGCTTGGGGAGGAGCCGGATTTCCCAGTACCAGCCAGACTACTTCGAGGGCCTTCTGGTAGGACTTATCGATGGGAGGGGAGTTGCCCGTTCCCTTGGTGTGATTAAAGGGGTTGATTTCCGCCAGGAGAAAATCATCATCTTGTCACCTTTTAGGGAAACTTCGGAAATCCGCGAGATCCAGTTTGGAAGCTTCCATTTTCCCTCTGAACAGAAATCTGAATCGAGAATTGGGGAGGGATAAAGGTGGCTGGTAGAGGATTCTGGTGGAAGTTTGGTGGGCCTTTTGGGTTTGCTTTTGGCTGGGGGATGTCTCCTTTCTGGGGGAGGCATGGTTCTTTTCCAACTGTTGAAGAAGAAATCGAAATGCTGGAAGAATACAAGATGCAACTGGAGGAGTGGAAACAAGAGCTGGAAAGGGAAATTGCCCAAGTTAATGAAAGGATCCGGAGACTTCGCGGTGACAAAGGATGATCACTAGGAGAGATGTTCTTCCACTTGCTACAGCCCAAAAAAATTTATCGGTCGGTATTCGAGATCTCTTTTGAGGATTTGCAAAAGGGTGGGGTCCGGGGTGTTATCGTCGACTTGGACAATACCCTCACTGAATGGCAGAACCCTGGGCTTTCTCAAGAAGCAGTCGACTGGTTGATGAGATTGCGTAAAGCAGGTTTCCAGGTCTGCCTTGTTTCTAATAATTCCCCACGCCGGGTGGAAGAGGTGGCCCAAAGGCTCGGTCTACCTTTTGTAGCGCGCGCCCAGAAGCCAAGGCGCAAGAGTTTCCGCCGTGCCCTCGAAATCATGAAAACCCGCCCCGAGGAGACCGCAGTGATTGGGGACCAGATCTTCACCGACATCCTGGGTGGTAACAGGTTGGGTCTCTACACAATTCTTGTTCCTCCAATCAGTGATAAGGAATTTATTGGGACCCGCTTGGTGCGAATAATAGAAAGATGGGTTATTCAGCATCTGTCCCTTAAGCATTGAGCCCTGCGCTTGTTCCTGATCGCCAGCGATTGGGAGTTAAGGATGCTGGCTCTTCAAGAGAGGAGTTGGATTAATGGTAATTACCGGTAAGACAAAGGTCTACGGGCTGATCGGTGATCCGGTGAGTCACTCTCTTTCCCCGCTGATGCAGAACGCTGCTTTTGCTTTTTATGGCCTTCCCTGCTGTTATGTGCCTTTTCAGGTAAAAAAGGAGAACCTCTCGCTAGCGGTGGCATCGATCCGTGCCCTCGGAATGGGTGGGGTGAACATCACCATACCCCACAAAGAAAAAGCACTTGATTATCTTGACGAAGTGGACAAAGAGGCAGAGTTGATCGGTGCCGTCAACACGGTTGTCAACAGGGACGGTTTGTTAGTCGGCTATAACACTGATGGTGCCGGTTTTATCAGATCCCTTCAGGAAGAAGCTGGTTTTGACCCTAAAAGGAAAAAGGTGGTGCTTTTGGGCGCTGGGGGAGCGGCAAGGGCAGTGGCCTTTGCCCTCGCTTTGAGGGGGATAGATTTCCTCTGGATCTTCAACAGAACCCCTGCCCGTGCCCGGTCACTGGCTCAGGATGTTGCTGAAAAAACGGGATGTCAGGCAGTCGGTGCGGGGCTGGAAGCAAAGCTCGTCAGGAACGCTCTTGAGCAAGCTCAACTGCTCGTTCACGCTTCACCAGTGGGGATGTATCCTCACCACGGTGAGGAGCCCTTGATCGATCCCTTACTGCTGCCTCCGGAAGTCTTGGTGTGCGACCTTGTTTACAATCCCCCGCGGACGCGCCTGCTTTCCGCTGCTGCTGAACGCGGTTGTCGCGTTCTGAGCGGTTTGGGAATGCTTGTCTACCAGGGTGCCCTTGCTTTTGAACTATGGACCGGAAAAAAGGCACCCGTGTCTCTGATGCGCTCTATCCTGGAGAAACAGTTTGAGAATTCAGGCTCTGTGATGTAGGGATCACTTAAAAGAGGAAGGGGAACAATGCTTCGCTTCTTGACGGCAGGAGAATCGCATGGGCCGGGACTTGTCGTGGTGATCGAGGGCTTACCCGCGGGAATCCCTCTCAGTAAAAAAGCCATCGATCACCAGTTGGCGCGTCGCCAGTGTTCCTTCGGCCGCGGACAGAGGATGCAGATCGAAAAAGATGGGGTAGAGATCCTCTCAGGTGTGCGCAAAGGCTTGACTCTCGGTTCTCCTCTTGCCCTCTTTATTAGAAACCTGGACTGGGTGAACTGGAAAGAAGTGATGTCTCCAAAGGTCGAAGGGATCGATCCCCGCAAGGAAGAGGAACGTAAGGTTACCAGACCGCGCCCCGGACATGCTGATCTTGCTGGGGGGATCAAATACAGGTTTTCCGATCTCCGCAATGTTCTGGAGCGAGCAAGTGCCAGGGAAACAGCAGCCCGGGTTGCTGCAGGTGCTGTTGCCAGGGTCCTCCTGGAGAACCTTGGCTGTCAGGTTTTCAGCCATGTCGTCCAGATTGGCAATGTGGAGGCAAGGTTAGCTACTGGGGATTACCAGGAAGTAGCTGCACGGGCCCAAGAATCACCGGTTCGTTGCGCCGACCATAGCGCTTCCCAGGAGATGGTTGCAGCTATCAACAAAGCAAAGGAAAACGGTGATACTCTTGGCGGAGTCTTTGAAGTGGTTGGTCTGGGGATTCCTCCTGGGCTTGGTTCTCATGTCCACTGGGACCGCAGGCTGGACACTCTCCTTGCTGCTGCCCTCATGAGCATCCCTTCAGTCAAGGGTGTGGAGATTGGTCTGGGCTTTCGGGGAGCCGCGGTCCCTGGTTCGGAGTATCATGACCCCATTCATTACTCCCCAGAGAAGGGCTTTTACCGCACCACCAATAATGCAGGGGGACTGGAGGGGGGGATCACCAATGGGGAACCTCTGGTTCTCCGAGCTGTAGTCAAGCCGATCCCTACTCTTCGCCGCCCTCTTCCCAGTGTTGATATCGTCACCAGGGAACCTGTAGATGCTGCTTTTGAGAGAAGTGATGTTTGCGTTGTTCCTGCTGCTGCTGTCGTTGGAGAAGCAATGGTCGCTTGGGTCCTCGCTTCTGCTGTGCTCGAGAAGTTTGGTGGAGACACCTTTGAGGAAGTCTGTCACCGCTGGAAGGAATACCTCGATGATGTCCGGAAGTTCTAAAAAAAACATTGTGTTAACCGGTTTCATGGGAACAGGAAAATCTGCAGTAGGGCGTCATCTGGCCAGATGCCTGCAGATGGATTTCGTTGATACAGATGAAGAGATTGAAAAGAAAACTGGCTTGAAAATCCCGGAGATCTTCGCCAGGTATGGAGAAAATTACTTTCGCGCTGAGGAGAGCAAAGTGGTTGAAGAAGTCGCCGGGCGGGAAAACTGCGTGATCGCAACAGGTGGAGGTGTGGTTCTAAATCCGGAAAACATCAGGAAACTCCGGGAAAGAGGGGTGATCATCCTCCTGGAAGCCACCCCTGAGGTGATTGCCGCAAGGGTGCTTAAAAGTGAAGAACGCCCCCTTTTGTCTAGTTCTCGAGACCCGCTGGAAAGGATTCGGGAGCTTTTGGAATTTCGTGCTCCATTCTACCAGAATTGCGACCTTAGGGTCGACACCTCTTCTTTAAGCCTTGAAGAAGTTGTCGAAAAAATTGTTTCCTTCCTCGAAGAGCGGGGTTGGAAAATCGAGAAGGTGAAGGATCGTGGAAAGCTTGAAGGTTAACCTTGGGGAGCGCAGTTACGAGATTCTTATCGGCTCGGAGATCTTGGGAGAGTTCGGTAGGGTCTTGCTTCCTTTTTCGCTTTCTCCCAAAATTTTTGTGATCACCAATGAAGTTGTCGGTCCCCTCTATGGTGAACAGGTGGTATCGTCCCTCAAAGGGGCTGGTTTCGAAGTCCTTTACAAGGAACTGCCGGATGGAGAAGAGCACAAGTCACTCGAGACTGTTGGTGAGTTGTATGACTACGCTCTTGAGAATGGCCTTGAACGCCAGAGCGCAGTGGTTGCTCTTGGAGGTGGGGTCATCGGTGACCTTGCCGGTTTTTTTGCTGCGACCTACATGAGGGGCGTTCCTTTCATTCAGGTTCCAACAACTCTCCTGGCTCAGGTTGACAGCTCTGTAGGGGGAAAAGTTGGTGTCAACCACCCGAAAGGGAAAAACATGATCGGGTGCTTTTACCAACCCCGGCTTGTTTTTACTGATGTCGCCACATTGAGGACTCTTCCCCGGAGAGAACTGCGGGCTGGGCTGGCCGAAGTGATCAAGTACGGTGTGATCTGGGACGAAGGATTTTTCTGTTTTTTGGAGAAGAACTTGGAAGGGGTCTTTGATCTTGACCAGCAGGTGCTGACAAAAATCGTTCGAAATTCCTGTGCAATTAAAGCGGAAATTGTGGAAAAAGATGAAAGGGAGGCGGGGTTGCGGGCGATTCTCAACTTCGGGCATACTGTCGGTCACGCCATCGAGGCGATCACAGAATATCGGGTCTACAGGCACGGGGAGGCCGTTGCTCTTGGTATGGTTGTTGCGGCTACGATTGCCGTGAGGAGAGGCCTGCTGGCGCCAGAGCTTAAAAAGCGCCTGGTTTCCTTTTTGGAACGAGCCGGCTTGCCTACGGGAGTTCCCGCATTCGGTGAAGAACTCCTGGAGATCATGAAAAAGGACAAAAAGGTGCAAAGAGGGAGGATCCGCTTCGTTCTTCCCCTTGCTCTGGGTCAGGTTGAGATCTTTTCTGACATCGAACCCGAGGAGATCATGGCTGCTCTGAGCAAGTAGGAGCAGAAAAATTTCGCGCCCAGGTGTTTGCTGACACCCATTGTCTATGGAAACCGGAGGTGGTTCCTATTTTTTCTCAAAAAGGCGTTTTTGCCCACACTTCAGAGCCGATTCGCAGGGCAGAGATGACGATCCGCCTATCTGAATTCGAAATTCCACCAGTGCAGGATCTGCTCTTGGTGGGAAAGAAGGCTCCCATTGGGCCTGAGGCTGTGAGGCAGATGGTGGATGCAGTATCACCGCAGCACTACGAGATTATTCGTCTCGACCACGAGATCTTCGAGGCCCTTGTGATTAAGAAGTCGTTGTTGAAGATTCTCCCAAAAGAGAAACTACTACCGATCGTCCTTGAAGAGTGTGAGCGTGTGGCGACTAAAGACTCAGTGTTAAAGGCTCAGGTAAGTATCGTGATCCATGTGAACAGGTCGGTGGATTTGTGATGTTAAGCGTGGGCAAGATTATGACAAAAAAACTAATAACAGTTGCTCCTAGCGATAGTGTGGAACAAGCCGTTGTCCTGATGAACCGCTTCCGAGTAGGTGGCCTGCCTGTAGTTGAGAAGGGAAAGCTCGTTGGGATCATTACTTCAAAAGATGTCAGAAGTTCTCACCCTAACAGGATCGTTGGTGACGCTATGAGCAGGGATGTGGTTGTTGTCTCTCCAGATTGTTCGCTATGGGAAGCGAAAAGGCTTATGGAAGAGCATGCTATTGAGCGCTTGATTGTCGTTGATGGGGAAAAACTGGTTGGAATTGTTACAAAATCTCAACTTTTCAGTGAGCTTGCCAAACACTTTGATCCCCTCACTGGCTTAGACAAGGCGGAATTTGTTCAGGAAAAGGCGGCAGAGATTTTAGGTGAGGGAAAGGAAATCGCAGTCATCTTCCTTGATATAGATAACTTTGGCATCATCAACAAAGAGTTTGGTCATGTGGTTGGGGATGAGATCCTCCAGCAGGTCGCCCGGATTTTAAAGGGCCTGATCACGGAAGAAACTGATTTTTTGTGTCGCTACGCAGGCGATGAGTTTGTGGTTTTAACTGTGAGACCGCTGGAAGAAGCGGAGAAACTAGCGTGGCAGATGGTAACTGCCCTTAGTGAAGCGAGTTGGCCGCATGGCGTTAGGGTGACTGTTTCCGCGGGAGTGGCGGGGGGCAGGAGGAGCTTTGCCCGGCCAGAAGAGAACCCCGGGCGTGTTTTTCGTTGTTTGCTTAACATGGCCAGCCTGGCTTCTACCAGGGCGAAGAAGGAGAAAAAAAAGGTGTTGGTGGCAGGTCAGCTTGAACTGGAAGATCTTTAATCCTCTAGCTATCAGATACTCAAAGCTGTTTACCTGTTTTCTTCTAATCTTCCAGTGTGCTCTTGCAGGAAAACTGGAGAAACCAGGCGAAAAAATCAAAAGCTATTTTTTCTTCTGAGAGGTAAGGTTATGGCGGTGCCCAAGAGAAAGCTGCTAGGAGAAAGACTTGTTGAAAGGGGCCTAATTACTAGAGAACAATTAAATGAAGCTCTGCGGGTGCAATCAAAGACAGGTGAGCTTCTGGGCCGGGTTCTTGTCAAGCTGGGGATGATTTCGGAAGAAGAACTGAACAAGGTGCTTGAGATCGAGGAACTAGGCCCAAGAGAAGTAGCAGATCCCCAACTTCTGAAGATTGTTCCAGAGCAGGTGATCCGGAAATACAAATTATTCCCGATCAAGAAAGAAGGGAAACGCCTTTTCGTGGCAATGGTTGACCCCTTGAACGTTGTTGCCATTGATGACCTGAGACTGCTCACAGGGCTCGATATCGAACCTTTGAAAGCAACTGAAAAAGAAGTCAACAATCTCATTGAGAAGTACTTTGGCATCCCCGAGGTGGAACAGGCAATCCAGGAACTGGGGGGAGAACCGGGGTTTCCTGAGGGTGAAGAAAGTGTAGAAGAGGTTATTGTCGACGAGGCGCCGGTTATCCGCCTGGTAAATTCTTTGATCATTAAAGCCATTGATGAAGAAGCCAGTGATATCCATATCGAGCCTTTGGAACGCGGCATCAGGGTGCGCTACCGGGTAGATGGAATGCTCAGGGAAGTGATGAATCTGCCCAGAAAAATGATCTATGCCATTGTCTCCCGCATCAAAGTAATGGCCAACTTGGATATTGCCGAGCGCCGTCTTCCTCAGGACGGGCGGATACCCTGGAAGTTAGCAGACCGAGAGTTCGATCTTCGGGTTTCTACGATGCCTACCATCTTCGGCGAAAAGGTGGTTATCCGCATCCTCAACAAAGAAAGCATCAAAAATTTCACCTTGGAGAAGCTGGGCTTTTCAGAACACAACCTCAAGCAGTTCATGAACTTTCTGAAGAGCTCTTATGGAATGGTTCTGGTTACCGGTCCCACTGGTAGCGGTAAAACCACCACTCTGTATACTGCTCTCAATTCCATTAACAGCATCGAGAAAAACATCATTACTGTTGAGGACCCGGTGGAGTATGTTCTTGAAGGCATCAGCCAGACTCAGGTCAATGTCAAGGCGGGAGCAACATTCGCCACTTACCTGAGGTCATTCTTGCGCCAGGACCCTGACGTGATCATGATCGGAGAGATCCGGGACCTGGAGACTGCCGAGATTGCTGTGCGTGCAGCTACTACCGGCCATTTGGTGCTCTCCACTCTCCACACCAATGATGCTCCAGGGACGGTCGCCAGGCTTGTTGACATGGGGATCGAGCCTTTCATGGTGGCATCTTCGGTTATTGGTGTCGTGTCTCAGCGCCTGGTGCGCAGGATTTGCCCCAAGTGCAAACACCCTTATCAACCAGATGAGGCCGAGGCTGCTTTTGCGGGACTCGAAGAGGCGAAAGTAACGCTTTTTGCCGGAAGCGGTTGCGAGGAGTGCAATTACACCGGTTACCGTGGCCGCCTTGCTATCCACGAAGTTCTCACGATGACCCCACCGCTGAGGCGCCTAATATTAAGGAAAGCGTCTGCAGAAGAGCTGAGAGAAGAGGCACTCCGCGAAGGCATGGTTCCTCTTAAAGACGACGGCATTCAGAAAGCTCTCCAGGGGTTGACCACTATCAAGGAGATCATGCGTGTCGCTTTCAGGGAGGAGAAATCATGAAAAATGGGAAGTTTGTCGACAGGATAATCGCTGCTGCTGCTAGGCTGAAGGCCTCAGACATCCACATTACTGTCGGCAGACCACCTGTCTACAGGATCAACGGTGTGCTTTACCCTCTGGATGATCCCGAACTGAAAGGAAAAATTGAGGAAATCAGTCCGGAGGAAATAAGAGACCTCTCCCCAGATGATACTGATGCCATTGCTCATGAACTGATGAGCCAGTTGCAGTACGAAAAGTTCCAAGAGAAAGGAGAACTCGATTTTTCCTACTCCGTTCCTGGTGTAACCAGGGTCAGGGTGAATGTTTTCAAGCAGCGGAACAGCACCGCGGTGGTCATGCGCCTGCTCAGCACCCGCATTCCTTCATTCAAGGAACTTGGGCTACCTGATGTCCTGGGCTACCTGGCAATGCGACCCCACGGCCTTGTTTTGATAACTGGCCCTACAGGAAGCGGGAAGTCGACCACCCTTGCGGCGATGATTGACTTCATCAACAGGGAAAAGAGGGTGCACATCATTACTCTTGAGGACCCGATCGAATACTTGCACAAGCACAACCTTTCGATCGTCAATCAGAGAGAAATCGGTCAGGACAGCCAGTCCTTCGCTACCGCTCTGCGGGCGGCCCTCCGCGAAGATCCTGATGTGATTCTTGTGGGCGAGATGCGCGACTTAGAGACGATCTCTATTGCCATTACAGCTGCGGAAACTGGCCACTTAGTCCTGGCAACGCTGCACACCTCAAGTGCTGCGGAAACGATCAATCGAATCATCGATGTTTTTCCTCCAGCTCAGCAAGAGCAGATTCGTGTCCAACTGGCGAACACCATCGAAGGGATTGTTTCTCAGCAGCTAATTCCTAGAATCGACAGACCGGGGCGGGTTGTTGCTCTTGAGATTCTGGTTGCCACCCCGGCGATCAGGAACCTGATCCGGGAAGGGAAGACCTACCAGATCCCTGCCCAACTGCAGACAGGGGCCAGGTATGGGATGCAAACCCTCGATATGTCTTTAAGGACGCTCTACCAGAGAGGCTTGATCAGTAAGGAAGAGGCATTGAACAGGGCGAATGACCCCGAAAGCCTGCTCAGGTCGATTGGAGCCTAGACACTGAGAATGGGGAGGAAGGAGGAACAGTCGGATGCCTCAACTCTACGCCTACAAAGCGAGGAACCTCTCAGGCAACCTTGTTTCTGGAAGGGTTGAGGCTGAAAACCAGGGAGCAGCAATCAGCCTCCTCAGAGAGAAGAACTTCTTTGTCGTCGAAATCAAACCAGTTCGCAGTTTGTCACTTGATTTCAGCAAATTGTTCGGGTTCAAGATCAAGGTCAAAGACCTGGCGGTGTTATGCCGCCAGTTTGCCACCATGAGTGAAGCTGGGATTCCCTTGCTCCAGTGCCTGAACATCCTTGCGCAGCAGACGGAAAACAAGCATTTGCGGAGAATCCTGCAGGAGGTTATTACTGATGTTGAAAAGGGAAAAAGCTTGAGTGAGGCGTTTCGCGCTCACCGCGAGCACTTTCCGGAGATCTTTTTGAACATGCTGGTTACTGGGGAAATCAGCGGAACTCTAGACGTTGCCCTTGGCCGCCTTGCTGCTCACTTTGAGCGGGAAAACGAACTTCGGGAGAAGATCAAATCAGCGATGACCTACCCTCTGCTGGTGGCGGGAATGGCCTTTCTGGCGGTAATCGCTCTGCTCGTCTTAGTGGTCCCTATTTTCGTCGATATTTTCACCCAGATGGGGGCAACACTGCCCCTTCCTACGAGGATCTTGATCGCAGTCAGTAATCTTCTTTCAAAATTCTGGTATCTAATTGTCATCGGCCTATTCGCTTTGTTCTTCGGCTTGAAGAAGCTGGCGGAGACCGAGAAAGGGAAGAAATTTGTTGATAATCTGGCACTGCGTCTCCCTGTCTTCGGGCCTCTGGTAAAGAAAACAGTTGTGGCCAGGTTTGCCCGCACCCTGGCGACTCTCCTGCGCAGCGGCGTCCCGTTGATCCAGTCCCTGGAGACAGTAGAAAATGTTGCCGGAAACACGATTGCTGCCCAGGAAATCGCTGCTGCCAGGGCAAACATCAGGGAAGGCGAGAGGATGGCCCCCATTTTCTTGCAGAGCAAGATCTTCCCACCAATGGCAGTTCACATGCTCGCAGTTGGGGAGGAATCCGGGGCAGTCGATGACCTGCTGGAAAGGGCAGCGATGTTTTACGAACAGGAAGTAGAAGCGACAATTGCCAGGCTTTCCAGCCTTGTGGAACCCTTCTTGATCGCCGGGGTTGGCCTGGTGGTGGCTTTTATCGCTCTTTCCATTTATCTGCCCCTCTTCAGCATGGCCGGGGCGCTGCAGGCTGGAGCCGGAGTCCCGTAAAAAGCTGATCGTTGATTTTCTGTTGCGTGGTATAATGAAAAATTAGGAAAAATTTTAAGTTTTCCCAGGGGAGGAGGGGAGAAGGAGAAGAAGGTTTGGGGTGCCCAGTGATGGGAAGATTTGACAGTGGTTTCGAGAATTCCTGATGTGATGAAGGGGGGAGGAGTGTTGCTGAACTTCAGGAGGTACCTGAATAACGAAAAGGGTTTTACGATGATCGAGATGATGGTCGTCCTGATCATCATCGCCGTGCTCATCGGGGTTGGGGTCAAGTTCTACACCGGCTACATCGACAAGGCCAGAATCACGAAGGCTAAGGCAGACATTACTACGATGCAGGCCGCGTTGGACAGCTACTATGCCGAAAATTCTGAGTATCCAGATGTTGCTTCGGCTGCAGATGCAGGTTTGAGTCCTGATGTTGTCGGATCAGGCAAAAAATATGGATATAGTGTGGGTATCAATAACAAGAGCTATTCTTTGTACACCAATGAGAAGGTCGACAGGGATAATTATGTCGTGGGGACAGGAGAGAATGGAAGGTCTAACCCGCCAATCACAACTAATACTACCAACGTGCAGTAATCTGGGGTTTGCTTACGAGGTCTTTGCTTTGTGGAAGGAACTACTTGTTCCTTCCTTTTTTGTGTGCCCAGCAGGTTTTAGGCTTTTGGGTGGGAGTCCCGAGCGGTGGGAGGAGTTGTGAGCTTTAAGGCAATGGCATCTGGGGTGACATGGAAACTGCGGATTTCCTACAGTCCTGCTCAATGCTTCTGCTATGATTTTTTTCATTTAGAGAAAGGGATATCCCGAGGATTATCCAGAAGAGGGGCATGATCATCACCACATCGATGTTGAAGAACCCCTGGATGAGGTAAACGAGGATCATCACGAAGAGAACAAAGCCTGTTTCGCTTTTCCATTTTCTCAGGAAAAAGCTCAGGAAGGTGAGGTAAGCAATCAGGGCAAAGATGCCCATGGTGACTGCAATTTCCAAGTAAATGTTGTGGGCTTTGTCGGCCACTGTGTTGTTGGGAAGCATCAATTTACCATAGATAAGGTGATCAGGGCCAATGCCGAAGGCCCAGAAAATGCGGATTAGCTTGAGGCAGTTCTTCCAGATGTACAACCTGTAGGAACCTGCTTCATGCTCCAGGCGGACCCCACTGGTGAGTTCATCAGATAAGGAACAAATTCTCTTCAGGAGGTGCCAGTCCTGTACTGGCAGAAGGGCCATGGTGATCATCAGAAAAACTACCGTCAGTAGGAGGAAAAGTTTGCGCTCTTCCTGTCTTTTCCATATGTACATGGCCAATACGAGGAAGCCAATGACACCGGCAAGCCAGGCACCGCGGCAGAGGCTCACTAGAAGCCCTGTGTAAACCACGCCAGCGCAGAAAAGCCAAGATGGTTTTTTTGAGCGTAGAAAAAGAGAGATTGCGGCAGGGAGGATGAATATTGTGTATGTGCCTAAAAAGTCCGGATTTCCTAGAGTTCCACTTCCTGTCTTTGGTTCTGAGTAGCCAATACCAGGAGGAACAAGGTCGAGCCCAAGGTATTGGAGCAGGGCAAGAAAAGAGACAATCGTGGCGGTTATTGCAAGTGGACGGAGCAGTCTTTCTGGTTTCTCTGTTGTCTGGGCGAGGGTGAACAAGATGATGCAGAAGAAGTAGGTGCTTGCTCCGGTAAACCGGAAGGGGCTGCCGATCCAGGCAGTCATCGGGATCGGGGCCAGGAAAGAAGAGACCAGCAAAAAAATGATGAAAAACATCAGGGGGATAAAAGCCGGGTGGTTTACTTCTGCCCTGTCTTTGATAAGGATGATCAGGGCAATAATTGAAACAATCCCGAGGATGATGTAGCGAGGACCGCAAATATAGCTTGGTGGGGCTGTCCCTGCAGGAAAGACAATGTAAAATGGGTGAGGGACAATCACCAGTGGATAAACAGCAACCATAAACCACAGAATTAAGTACCTGATGTTCAGTGTTTCTTTATTGATGAGCTTTTTCGGCAATGTTTTTGCTGCCTCTGCGATGCCCGTAAGGTTCATTCCCTAAGTTCTCCTCTTAAATTCTCGTCATTGGTGGCAGTTCCAAAAGGCTTCACATTCCATGTCGTCAATTTAACTGCATCTCATCTCTTAGGAGAAAAGCCCAGCAACTGCCACGATTGAGCTGTTGACTCCTTATTCGCCGTTGGTTTTTGTTTTTCCTGCATAATACTTCCTGGGTCTGTGCGGGGAGTTGCAGGAAAAATTGCAGTTTTTGTTGAATATTCCAGCGAGAATGGTATATTATGGCTTCTTGCCGCCTGCCGGTGAGGAACTTGTGTGGAGAAATCGACGAAAGGGTAGATCGTGAGCGGTGTTGAAAGTAGGCTTTGAGAGCAGGGCCGGTTTTAGTCTGATCGAGGTTGCTGTAGCGATATTGATCCTTGGGGTGATCACTGTTGCCTTGATGGGCTTATTCGTTACTGGAAACGTTTTTACTGCTCAAGCGCGCCATGAGGTTGCTGCCCTCAATCAGGCACAGGAAATCCTTGAGGAGATCAAGAGCATCCCTGGCAGTCAGTTGGGAACAGCTCGAGGTGGGACTGAGAGGACGATTACTTTAGAGGAAAGTGCAAGCAGGGAAGACGATTGTTATAATGACTACTTAATCGCCACTACAGGTGGACCGGGAGCCGGCCAGGTGAGAAAAGTTGTCGATTATGATGGCGAGAGTCGAGTGGTTACTGTTGAGCCCCGATGGGACGCCATCCCACAGGCAGAGGAAACAACATATGTGATCTTTAGGGGGAATGACTACAACTACGACTTCAGAATTTCTGTCGAAGATAAAAACGATGAAAACCCGAACCTCAAAACAGTTACTGTTGCTGTCTACTACGAGGACCGCGGCCGCCAGAAAGAAGTGTCACTGACGACCGAAAAGCTGAGGCGGTGAATCATTGACATGGACGGGTTTGTTGATGAAAGAGGTTTTACATTTGTTGAAGTTATAGTTGCCATGACCATACTTGCTTTTGTAGTTACCATTGTTTCTCTGCTCTATGTGAGCGGCTACCGGAACTATGGCCGGGAAGAGCAAAGAATCGAAGTCCAGGAGAACCTGCGGATTGCCGTGAAAAAGATGTCGCAAAAAATAAGGCAGGCCGACCCCGAGAGTATAACCATCGATCCCGACAATGCTGACAGTATCACATTCTTTGTGCCATCCGAGGGCGAAAGCGGTTACCGGTTTGATGATGCAGATGGGGAAATCGAGGAGTGCATCGGCGATGATCAATGGCTTCCCATCGCCAGCTACATTACATATTTAAGGTTTGAGTATGACGAGGTAGAGAAAACGGTCACCATTACTGTCAGGGGTAAAAAAGGAGAGAGCGGCCCTGTGGAATTGAGCACCAAAATTTACCTGAGGGTGTCTCATATGGGATAAGGGGGGCTTTTTATGGTTCGAAACGAGAGAGGGCAGGCCCTTGTCCTGGTTCTTCTCTTGACCACCGCGGTTTTCCTCATTGGGAGCGCTGCTGTTGCCATGGGCACTGCTGTCAAGAGAAATTCCACCCGTGAGGTATTTCTGACGAAGGCGTATTATATCGCTGAAGCGGGAGTCGAGCGTGCCCTTGCCAGACTTGAGGCTAATCCTTTATGGCGCGACCAAAATGGCAATACCCTTGCGACCGATTATGGGGGAGGGAGAATAGACAGCGTTGTTGTGGAAGATGATTCTCAGCAGGGAGAGATTGGGAAGATCGTCAGGATAACTTCCACAGGGACTTACAGCTCTTTTCGGAGAGTGCTGGTGGTGAAGGTTCAGTTGATCTCTGCTTATGACCTCTTCTATGGCCTTAGCATTCTGCCCGAAGAAGGCACAACTGATGTTACGGTCACAGGTCATGTATATATTGGAGAGGAAGGCGGAGAACTTCCCAATATTATTGTCAAGGGAAATTTAGCAGTGCAGTCGAATGCTGTTAAAGTAGAGGGAAATGTGTTTGCTTCGGGTAGCATTAGTGATCCTCATCACAAAATTAACGATTCTCAAGAACATGAAGAGTATGCTCCCATCCCCCCTTTTCCGGAGCTTCCAAGTGAGGAGTGGTATCGAAATACTGCTGTCCGAGTATTTAGTGGGGATACAGTTATTGGGGAGCCAAAAGGCCAAGGTAGGGGTCAGCAGCCTGATTTCAACATCGCTGCTCTTCAGGAAGACGGTATCTACTTCGTTGATGGCGATTTGACGATCTACGGGACTTACAGTGTGCCGGCGACCATTGTGGCTACAGGAGACATCACTGTTGGTTGGGGAAGTAATCATGAACTCAAGCGAGGAGACGAAAATGGGGATTACCTGCTGACTCTTGTTGCCCTCGGCACAAAACCGGAAAGTAGTGGTGATGTCAGTTTCAAGGAAGGCTCTTTAGATGTCGAAGCGATAATTATCGCCAAAGGAACATTTCGCATTCACGGGAAGGCCACACTGCTCGGAGGGGTTGTTGCTCAGGATATCGGGGGTTCAGGGCAGGGTCCTGTTAGCGGAACCATTGCCATTATGGTTGACCCAGAGCTTGTAAGGGAAAATCTCCACCAGGAAGTTGTGGAAAATTACTCAAACGTTTTAGAAGTCCGCTCTTGGCGAGAAGGGTGAAGTCGCAGAGATGAACAGAGGTTTCTTAAAAAATTTTTTGCAGAAAATTTTGCCTAAAAAGAGCCATTTCCTTGGCATTGACATAGGAGCTTCCTGGATCAAAGCTGCTGAGGTGAAGCTGATTGAGGGAGAACCAACAGTTGTTGCTCTCAGGAAGCATCCCAGTCCGAAAGGTGTCTGGACTGACCAGCTTGATGAGCAGGCCCTGGTTGAGGCACTCAGAGAGGTGGTTAACCCTTCCCTCAAGGAAGTGATTACCTGCATTGGTGGGGAAAAGCTGATCAGCCGGGTGGTCCGCTTCCCCAGGATGAGCGAAAAAGAACTGGAAGCAGCGGTCAAGTTTGAGGTGGAAAAGTTTGTTCCCACACCTGTTGACCAGTTGTTGATCAGATACGTCTGCCTCAGCCCTGCGGGCAGTAATAACCATGAGAACATGGAAAATATCCTCCTGCTGGCAGTTCCTGCAGCTACTGTTTACCAGTATTATGGCATTTTTTCACGTGCTGGAATGCTGGTGACCGCGGTTGATTTTCAACCCTTTGCCCTGTGGCGCCTTTTTGGCAGAAACCTTGAGGAGGGCACTTTTGCCCTTCTCGACATAGGAGCGCGAACATCCCACTTCGTTGTCATCAAGGACAGACTGATCAGGTTTTTGCGCCTCCTGCCTACAGGTGGTGATTCTCTCACTGAGTATCTGATGGAAGCATACGGTCTAGAATTCGACAAAGCTCAGCAGATGAAGGAAGAAGCTGATCTTTCTCCCGGTGAAATTGAGAGTCCTGGTGTGCTCCAGGCAGTTGATATTTTTCGCGACGGCCTGCTTGAATTGACGAGGGAACTGCAGAGGTCGCTGGAGTATTTTTCGACTCAAGAAAAACTTTCAATAGAGAAGTTGGTGTTGAGCGGTGGTGCCAGCAACATGAAGGGTTTGGACAGTTATCTCCAGGAGGTTCTCGGGCTTCCCGTAGAAATTGGAGTTCCTGAGGTTGCTTTTTCTGATGGTGTGGAATTTGATCCCTGCTTTTCGGTTGCCATTGGGTTGGCCCTGCGGGAGGTGGTCTCCTGATGTATAAGGTCAACCTGCTGCCAACCAAGTTGCAGAGAGAAGGGATCATCGATGTCCGCAGGTTACTGCTTGTTGCCGGGGTTACTGTTGCCGTAGTCTCTTTCCTCAGCGCCTACGGTGTTTTCCTGGGCAGTTTTTTTGCCCTAAAGCAAGAACTTGCTGCTACAGAAGCACAGTTAGCCGCGCTTGAACCAGCAGTTGCCCGCGCCAAAAAGGTAATTGGCGAAAGAAACAGACTGGAGGAAACTTTAAAGGATTACAGGGCGATCATGGAAAAGAAGAGAAGCTACTATGACCTCCTTTTCGACCTTACCCTGGTTACTCCTGTTGACCTGTGGCTTACGGAGTTAGAGTTCGGTCGTCGATCTCAGCAGCAAGCTGACAAGGAGGAGGCAAAAACTTCTGCGGGTGAATCTTCAACATCTTCAGAAAAATCGGCTGGTTCGTCGAGTCAGGTGTCCAACACCGTAGTTTTTAAGGGTTATTCCAGAACTCTGGCTTCAATTGGAGTTTTTATGTCCAAGCTTTATGATTCAGGTTATTTCCAGGAGATCAGGCTGCTAAAAGCGGTTGAAGATGAAGCAGGAATAAAATTTGAACTGAGTGCCAAATTGAAGGAGGCTCCCTGAGGTTGCTGAGAAAATTAAACCCTAGAGAGAGAATCCTCCTGGGAGTTGTCCTGGTGGGGATAACATGCTTTGTTTTTGTCCGTTTTTTGCTGATACCACAGGTCAAGGCTTACTCGCAGGTCAAGGAGGAACTAGCGAAGAGAGAATCGGAGTTGCAGCAGGCCAGGGCGCTGGTGTCTTCGCTGGGGAGAGAGACCAGGAAGCTCGCAGAAGTGAGGAAAGAGGTTGAGCGTGTTGAGGGGCTCTTCAGAAATGAGACCAGGGATGGTTCGGTGGTGGTTCTTGTTGGCTTGCGGTCTGCTACCAGGAATGTAGAAGTAACTAGTCTGGAGCCTGGAGAGATTAAGGAGAGCAAGTCTGTCCTCGAACTCCCCTTTAAGATTACTGCTGAGGGCTCTTTTCTGGATATTCTTGACTTCTGCTATGACCTCGAGAATCTTAGTAACTTTTCGGAAATCAGGAGCCTGAGGATCGAGTCAATGGGTTCATCCGGTTTTCCCGGTGGGGTCAAGGCCAACTGGGAATTTGTCGTTTACTCTCGGAAAACACCTGAAGGAAGGCTTTCCTTAGAAGAACTTGCCAGGTGGAATATTGGTAAATATAACATCTTCTATCCTGCAGGAGCTGTGGCTCCTATTCCGGAGCTCAGCGGTCACTTAAAAATGCCTCCTGCGGATTTGGAAAAGAATACTCCGGCAGAGAGTAGTTCAGAGGGAAAACCAGAAGATAATTCAAGCGCTACCAGTGAGCCTTATGAGCCTTATAATGAAGCCGCGGCCGCACTCAAATAGCTGGGGAGGGGGAACTTCTAGTGGCAAACGAAGAGTTTCTGGAACCACAGAGATTGCTGGCTCTTTGCAAAAAAGTGAATTCAGTTCGTGATTTTCAGAAGGTCGTGGAAATTGTTGTTGATGAAGTTATGCAGATGGTCGATGCAGAGGCTGCCACGTTCTGGTTTCTCGATGGCCAGAAGGATGTTTTGCTGCCTATTGTTGCTCGTGGTCCCCGTGCAGAAGCTCTCAAAGGGCTTTATCTGCAAAGGGGCGAGGGCATCGCTGGACAGGTTGCTGAGACCAAGGAGCCTGTTCTTGTCGAGGATGTTACTAAGGACAGCCGCTGGGCGCACTGGTTCGACTCTTCGACCGGCTTTATCACTCGCTCGATGATTGTTCTGCCTGTAATTACCGGAGAGACGGCAATCGGTGTCCTTCAACTAGTCAACAAGCGCGGTGATGCCATTTTTGATAGAGGCGATTTGCAAAAATGCCAACAGTTGGTGGGGCTGGCTGCTGCGTTCGTCCGCAATTGTCAGCTTTGTAATTATCAGGAGAAATTTATTTTGAGCCTTCTTAAGGTTGTTGCGCGCCTCGCTGAAAGTCATACTTCGGCAGATGAGACCCATGGCGAAAGGGTTTGCCGCTACTCGCTCTTAATTGCTGATCAGTTGGGCCTTAGTGAAGATGAACGGCGCGCCCTTGCTTATGCCTCACTGCTCCACGACATCGGCAAGTTTGTGGAGGATGATCAGCAACAGCACCCCTCGGTGGGGGCTCAACTGGTTTATCAGATGGAACCAAAGGAACTTGTTCACCAGATCTGGTTAGGGGTCCTTTACCACCACGAGAGGTTTGACGGAAACGGGTATCCCGCGGGCCTGCGGGGGGAAGACATTCCTCTCATAGCTCGGATCATAGCTGTTGCTGATCTGTTCGACCGCCTCTACAAGGAAGGGGAAGTCCAAAGCTTGCAGGAAGCTTTGGGGAAGCTAAGAAGCTACAGCGGCAGTCACCTGGATCCTGGTCTCGTCGAAAAGTTTCAGGAAGCAGTTGAGAAACAGAAACATTTTTAAAATCTCATTGGTCACGAACTGGCACTTCAAATCAATTCTTTGTGAGGGTGTAAATTTTTACTGGTTCAGTCAGACCCCGGACTTTTGCTTCTCCCAGTTCCACCAGGGACCAGGGTTCAGGCAGATCGCTTTCTTGCAGGAGGCGTGCAGTGCGCTCGCTGATGATGATTCTTGTGTTGTATTTTTTGTTCATTCCCTCTAGGCGTGAAGCTAGATTGACCTCTTCCCCAATGACTGTATAGTCCATGCGTTCCGGGCTCCCAATGTTCCCTACGACAACTTCCCCGGAGTTGATCCCAATGCCGATTTCCATGGTTTCTTCACCTCTGCTCTTCCAGTCCTGATTCAGCTCTTCCAGGCGTTCCAGCATTTCGATAGCCGTGACAACCGCTCTTCTGGCGTGGTCGGGATAGGGGATAGGAACTCCGAAGACGGCCATCAATCCGTCCCCCAGGAACTTGTCTAGCGTGCCGCCGTGGCGGAAAACAACAGCGGTCATTGCAGTAAAGTACTCGTTTAGGCGGGAAACTACTTTTTCCGGTGGCTTCCCTTCACTGTATGCAGTAAAGCCCCGGATGTCGGAAAAGAGCACGGTCACTTCTTGCTTTTCTCCTCCGAGCTTGATGTTTTCTCCCTCTGCGATCAACCTCTCGACGACTGCTGGCGGCACATAGCGACCGAAAACTGTCCTGATGCGTCTCCGCTCGAGTTCAGCGCGGACAAAGTTTTCAACGGTCACTTCAGTGTATGTTAGGAAGACCATTATCAGAGGTCCCGCCAGGTTGACCCAGTAGTGAAATTTCAGCCATGCAATGTAAGCGCAAAAGCTCAGTCCTGCAGCGACCAAAAAGGCAGAACCGAATCCTACCCAGGCCCCACGCCGTGCTGCAAAAATGGTCAGCAACCAGGAGATCACAAGGACAATGAGGTTTACTGGCCACCGGGCGCGGTGGTAATAGCGCCCTGTGAGGTAAGTTTTGATGGCTGAGGCGTGGATCTCTACCCCAGGTGCAGGGAGCGCTTCTGAGAGCACGAGGTTTCCTCTAGTGAATGGGTTTTCGTAATAATCACCTTTTTCTGTGGGGGTGGCAACACCAATAAGGACGATTTTTCCTTTCCAAAAGTCGGGATCGAACCTTCCTTCCAGGACATCAATATAGCTGTAGGTGGGGAACGTTCCTCCAGGGCCCCAGAAGTCAATCAAGACCTGATTGATCTCATTTACGGGAACATCAATCTCCCCAGCCTGGAGGGTGCGGCCTGTGAGTTTCAAGTCGTCAGGGCTCAGACCGGTGGCGGCAAGGATGCTGGCCAGGCTGAAGGAAGGGTAGGGCCGGCCGAAGAAATTGGTGTCGATCACGGTCACCCTGCGTACGATGTTCCCCTTCTCTGCGGGCATGTTGATGAACCCGATTCCTGCTGCAGCCTCGGTGAAGTGAGGCAGAGGTGTTTTCAACTCCTGAAGCCACTCTCCCGATTCGCCACGTTCGAAAGAGAACATTGAAGCGAGCACGACGTTTCCGTGTTCGGAGATTGCTTCGGCGAAAGCGGAATCCGCTTCTTCTGTTGAGGGTGTGTCGAAGAGGAGGTCGAACCCTACAACTCGGGCCTGCTGCAGTTGTTCCAGCAGTTGGGCGTGTATCTGGCGCGACCAGGGTAAGGGCCCCAGCTTTTCAATCGATTTTTCGTCGATGGCGATAACAGCAATTTCTTTTCCGGGGTCTTCTTTCCCCCGCAGGCCAAACCAGGTGTCGTAGATGCTTAGTTCTGCCTTCTCCCAGAGACCGAGGGTTGCGCTGAGGAGGACAAGTAGCCCCAGCCCCCCACACAAAAGGTAGTTTCGCCAATTGAGGTTTGTGGGCATTTCAGTGAACCTCAACACATTTTTGAGATTGTTTTTTGTAGTAGTTCGCTATTTCCTGAAAAAAACCTTTCTGATCTGCCAAAATATAGAGAAGAAAAATAATGAGGGCAGACATTGGAGGCCTGCCCTCTTCATTCCCGGTTAACTGTAAATCAAGTCTAGAAGGCGTAGTAGCATAACGCCTGCCTCTGCCCTTGTGATGTTGCTTTGTGGGCGGAAGGTGTGATCGGGGAAACCAACCACAATCTTTCGCGCCGCCATAGTGGCAACGGCACTCCGCCCCCAGTCCGGTATCTGGTGGGCATCGGCAAAGTTCAGATCAACGCTCGTGGTTGGTGCTAACCCAGTTAACAACTTTTCTTTCTGCAAAATCCGTTCAAGAATTGCTGCCATTTCTAGCCGCGTGATAGGTTTGTTTGCTTGAAAACTAAAACCACCATCTGGCTGAGGGTAACCTCTTACCAAACCCTCAGCTGCGGCTGTATTCACTGCCTCCCCGGCCCAGGGAGGGATCTGCTCCTGATCTCTGAACCTGATGCTTTCCGCCCGGACCGGGCGGGGATACAGGACCTTTGTAATCATGGCTACAAACTCTGCCCTGGTCAGTTCTTTTTCTGGTTTGAAGGTTCCGTCCGGGTAGCCGCTCACTACCTCCATCCCGACCAGCCTGCAAAGGGTGGATTCTGCCCAGTGGCCAGACAGGTCTGTAAACTTCTGAGGCGGCTTTCTAGCGAACACGGCGAACTTTGTTAGGTGGGTGACTTCCAGCCTTACCACCCCAGCCTGTGGGTCATGAGAACCGCCCAGGAAAACCCACTTTTCTTTTCTCTCACTGTAAAAATAGGCTGCAGGCACTTTATCGGGAGCAACCTTGCCGGGGTCATAGAAAAGCTCCACCTCTGCCGGTCCTGTGAATTGACCGCCCTCAATTGTGACTTCTACAACTGGGCCGGCAGCAGTAATCCCTTCTGCTCTGGCTACCAAAGGCATGGCTTCGCTATCTGGCAGCACTTTTGCGGTAATCACAGCACCTTCACCGCTCACTGCGCTGGCCAAGACCTCTATCCGCACAGCACCGGGAACCTCTGCCACCGTAACTGCTCCGGGCCTGACAGGCACCTGAACCACTCCGGGCATGGTTGACTGCGGAACAGCAGCTTCAGAGGGACTGCTACCTGCAGAGGGGACTGAGGGAACTCCGCCGCCAGAGGGGGCACTGGTGCCAGGAGCAGCAGCAGGAGTACCTCCGCTACTCGGAGGTAATGCCCCAGTAGCAGTAAGGTTAACCTGCCTCACGTCGCCAGGTCTAAATTCTAATGTCTGTTCTGCTTGGTTCCCTGCTACCTCGAAAGTTACTTGTTTTCCTTCTTCTTCTATGGAACCTTGCACGATTAGCTTAGGGTCTAAAGGTCCGGGACCGCCGTATTTTCCAGCCTCTGTGACTCTTATTTCTCCACGCACTTCTCCCGCAATCCTGGCCCTGATTACTGTCCCTTCTGGAGCTGGGCTACCGTTAAGCATGACTGTTCCGAAATAGGCAGCAGGGAGAGATGGCGGGCTCAGTGCCTGTGTCATGGCAGCGGGGAAAAAAAGAAAAATGAGCAGGGTAAGAATTAGGTGTGCAAGCCAGCGTAACATGAAAAAGTACCCCCTAACCATAAAAGCGTCTTGTAGGTTAAGGCAGGGGCCGCATCCCATTTTGCGGGTGCGGCCCCGCCTTACCGGAGTGATTAGTATTGACGAGTCGTGAAGCTAAAGCTATAAGCTTTCTCCAGTTTATTGCCAGAACGATCCATAACAGCACCGACAGGGATGGTGACGGTATACTGGGTGTCGTAGTTCAGCGAATCTAGGAAGGGGTTTAAGTAGAGGACACTGCCACAACTACACTTATCAACAGGAATTGCTACCCCGCTTTGGTCCTTGACCACTATGGAGTCCCAAGCGGGACCGGGAACCACCCCTTCGCTAAAGGCAATATAAATGCTGCTCCAGGGCGGGACATCCTTTGCTCCATCCTGAGGGTAGGTGGCGATGACAAGTGGAGGCTCCGTGTCTGGCCACGGGTAAGTAATGATGCGCACGGGTGTGGTGGTGAATCCCGCCAAGGTTGTTTCTTTCGCTGTCGATGGTAGATACAGCCAGTAGCCGTAATGCGTCTTTACCATAGGACCCGTGTCACAGGAACACACTTCGTTTACTGTCACTGCCCACGACTGGGGTTCACAGAAGGACTAACCATCACGCTCCAATTGTATCCGAGAGAAGCCAGAGTCGAGGCTACGTCTCTGTTATCAGTAGCGCCGATTAGGTTCCAGCTTCCGGGAGTAAGGCTGCGCACGGGCGGAGCAGTCTGGGAAGTGGTGGGCCTTATAATCGCTGTAGCAGCTTTTTTCAGCTTTATGTAAACTGCTTCCAAGGGGACCAGGAAGTTGTTTTCATCGGTTACCTGAACCCAGTTCCTGTTATTGGGATCATATTTGTAGGCAATTTCTACTGCATCTTGCGGGATCACGTCACCAATTAGCTTTTGCCCTCCGGTCAGCGGGACGGGCACCGAGAAAGTTACCCAACCTTCAGGCTGTGTGTTAGGATCCTCGAGTGGCCACATTACTAGGGCTGGGTAGCCTTGGCCTGCGTTGTCGTCCACAGTGCCAGGGGATTCATTGCCGGAAGCATCGACAACAGTTACTTTGAACTTAAACCCTGCGCCTCCTAAAGCAGCGTCATCGTAAGCGGTCTCAGTAGGCCCTCCAGGAACAATGAGTTCCTTTTGCTCACCCGGTCCGCAACCGAACTCAAGCAGCTTTACCCATTCGTCTTCGCCACAGCCTGCGTAATAAATTCGGACTTTAGCCACATCCGGATCGTTCGGAGCTGTGAAGCAGACCTTAAAGGTAGCTACGCCGGGCATGGGTTGCACTGTGAGCCCGCTGACATCTCCCGGCGGAGTCTCCTCAGCGGTTGAAAAGCTGAACACAAGAGCTTCCGGGAGCGGATTACCGGCAAAGTCAGCCACCGCACCTGCCGGCATGTAGACGGTGTAGCACACGCCGGCTTTAAGGTTGTCTATGGGGTCGATAATGAGCTTGTTGTCGGAGATGCTCTTGTTAATCCCAACATCAACACTACTTTGATCATCGGTCAACCTGATTTCGTCCCAGTTGGTGCCCTTCTGGACCAGCTCCGTGAAGGTTATCTCAATTGTTTTTTCTACCGGCACGCCCAGGGCACCCGCCTTGGGGTCCGTTTCCACTACCTGCGGCGGAGTGTCGAAAGTGACCAGCACCTCCAGGAACTCGTCCCAGGCGGTCTCGGCGGCAAACTGCAGGGGCGCGTAAATTCCGTTTAATTCATCGTAGAACCAGTTCTGCGGATAACCGTACCAGGGCAGCCAGATGGAAAGGCCGTGGGAACCTTTTACTAAATCCCCAGTGTAAGCATTCCAGATAACAGCCTCGGTGATGGCGCTGCGCAGGGCCCCAGTAACTTCCTCTAAGCCGGGCATGGAGGAGCAGTACTCGTCAAGCTTTAAAGTAAAGTCGTAAAGGTCAACGTAATCTCCATACCACCCAAACCACTGCGCATTGTAACCGGCGTAGTTAATCCAGCTCCCGTACTGGTCGAAGTTTGCCTTCAGATGCTGGGCCAGGCTATCGGCCGCACTGGCCACCTGGGCCACTTTGCCCAGATCAACGGCGGAGAGCTGGACATCCCAGCCCGGGTAGGCATTTACATAGGCATCGACAATGGCCCTGCCAAAGTCAGCTGCGCTTGCCTGTGGATAATTTTTCAAATAGTTGATGATGGGAGTGTAGGGCCACCCCATACCGGGCTCCATTTCTTCCGAGCCTACCATAATCCGTGCGCTGTTGCGCAGCTCGTAGGCCACCTCAAGCTGCTGCATGAGGCAGGCATCAAAGCCAAGAAGGTCGATTGTTTGCCCCGCCTGCTCAAGAGCCTGCCGCAGCTCCGGCATGGTTAAGAAGTCCCAAGAGGTGTCGTCAAAGGCCACCCCCTTGCTTT
>LDZS01001787.1_pt1 | contig 33271 bp, 42 predicted proteins | sample 615471 | NCBI WGS metagenome assembly LDZS01 (sample SAMN03408295, study PRJNA278302) | terrestrial metagenome | isolation source: oil reservoir sample K3 | place: USA: Alaska, North Slope, Kuparuk formation | collected 2013
GATACAGACAATCAGGCTTTCGATGAGCAGTCCAGGTGAGATTTTGGATCTGTCCTCATCCCATTCGACCATCTGGTTAACTATCTCTCCGATCTTTGCTGTGCGGCAGAGCATGGTGATCACCGGGACAGCCCCTGGGTTTACTGTTGTGATATAGGGCATTTCAAAGGTTTTATTGCTATTTTTCACCCTTTTTACCTCCAATAATGGTATCTAGAGGTAATTCGCGATTTGTTCTGAAATTCCTCCTTCTGTTTGAAAAAATTTTAGTTTTTCTTATTAATTCTTAATAACCAGTTAATGACATGCGGAGTGGCGGTAAAACAGAGCTTGAGGAAGCGTTCTCATCAGGTTGAAACAACCTTCGCTGAACTGAAACTGAAAGGGCCGCTAGGATTGGCTAGAGCAACCCTGCGGGGGACAAATAAGGTACAGATCCAGCCACTGCTGGCCTTTGCTGTACATAATGGCATTTGAATTTTATGGTCTTTGGCAACAGAACCTTGATGATCAACAAATGGCTATATATTTCTTTAGGATATTGGGATATAATTACAGGTAGGAAGGTGAGCCTTATGTCGATTGAGCGTTTAGAAAATGAAATAAGAAATTTAAAGCCAGATGAGCGAGAAGAACTTTTCCGTCGGTTGGGTATTCTCAAAGGAAGAGAGGAAAGACGCCGCGGGGGAGCTGATGATCCTTTAGCAAAGTTGATTGGAATAGTTGAAATTTCCTCGGATAGTTCGAAAAAATACAAGGAGGACCTCTATGGGAGGCGTACACCTCTCTAAGCTGTTCATTGATACGAGTGCTTTTATTGCCTTGATGGATAAAAAGGACGATTTACACGGGCCAGCCGTTGACTTTTATTGTTCACTTGATGAAAAAATAGTGCTGATTACTACCATATTTATAGTTTCTGAGACCTATACATGGCTTCGATACAAGAAAGATTTTAAGGTTGCAAAACTGTTCTTGAATGTTATTGGTGATGCATTAAAAACAGATTTCATTGAGATAGTATATCCTGACCAGTTTATGTGTGAAAAAATACCCGGGATTCTTGAAAAATACCAGGATCAGGATTTGTCTTATACTGATGCATTCAGTTTTTTGGTAATAGAAAACATGGGAATAAAAGATGTCTTCGGCTTCGACAGTCATTTTTATTCGGCCAAATGCATTTTATGGCCTGCGGTAAAGAAATAACAGTGGCTCACCAGAAAAATCGAGGTACCGCAAGGGTTTTGCGGTGCTTTTTTTGTGCGCTCGGCATGGGCGTTGGTTATAAGGGTTAGAATCTGGTGCGAAACAGATGACAGCGAGAAGGGAGCAGTGTTAGCCAAGAATGGCATGGCAAGTAAGCTGGTGAGTGTGATGGGCGGTCTTGTGAAAGTGAACTAAGGCGGTTATTATAAGTTTTGCAGGAAAGTGTGCCTTCATGGAGAACTTTGAGTAAAAAAGTTTTATCTAGGAGTCTTCCAAATTTTCTTGTGTGTTGTGCTGCAGGTTGGTGCCTTCCGGTGAAGGCAGATAATTCAAGACACATAGAGAAGGAGGATGTATCGATGGAAAAGAGCCAGTTGGGAATACTTGTTGAGGAGTTAGGCACCAGTGACTATGAGAGGAAACTTTGGCAAAAGCTTTTGCAGGAAGCCACTTCAGGTGCCGAGGCAAGTGAACTCCGAGAAAGACTGCGAGAACCGTTGCTTGAGTTACTTAAGGAGTTGGGGGAAGGTTCGTTTGGAACAAAACTACAACTCGTTAGCAAGAAGTTAAAGGAATTCCCAACTGTCGATATTTTGCCTCTAGTGCTGGAGCTTTGTGGTGAATTGCGTCAGGAGAAGGAGCAAGCTCTTCAGGAGTTTCAGCAGATGCTCTCCGAATTGGCAACTCCGGTGATTCGCATCTGGACAGATGTCCTTCTGGTTCCGCTTGTTGGCGGTTTGGATAGTGACCGCGCTCAGGGTATGGTAGAACGACTTCTGGAGCGCGCCAGCAGCACCCGGGCGAAGGTGGTCATTGTTGACGTCAGTGGGGTTCCCATGATCGACACAGCGGCCGGTGGCTTTCTTATTGAAATGTTCAGTGCTGTAAAGCTGTTGGGAGCTGATGTTATTCTTACCGGTCTCAAGCCAGAAGTCGCTCACACCCTTGTGAAGCTGGGGATAGACTTCCAGATGGTGGTGATTGCTCGTGACCTCGAAGATGCGCTGCGGCGGGCTATCGCCATGCTTGAGGAAGAGAAGAGACAGCAGCAGAAGATTGCGCGCGTGTGGGGTGGGGGGTTTCTAGGTGAAGGAGAAGAAAGTGATGAGGTTTGAAGAAAGGGTGGTTCCCACAATTAAGATCGGTGATTGCCTGCTGGTACCGATCCAGATAGACCTCGATGACAGAACAGTTGAACAGCTTCAAGCACAACTGTTGGCGGAAATTCAGGAAAAGCGGGTTCGGGCGATCATTCTCGATGTTCGCATGGTGGATGTGATTGACAGCTATATTTCTTACACTCTTTCAGAGACCGCGGCGATGGCCCGACTAATGGGGTGTCAGGCGGTGATTTGTGGCATTCAACCTGCCGTGGCCCTCACTTTGGCCCAGATGGGGATAGAACTGCGAAATCTTATGGTTGCTCGCGATCTTGAGCACGCTTTGGCACTGGTGTAGTTTCTTCAGGAGAGGAGTAGGGGTTTTGGAAGGAGAAAGGGATAAGAGGGGGCTCATGGACATCCAAGAAGAAGATTTTGATGTGGTTGTACGCATTAGCAGGGAGGACGATATTGCCATAGCGAGGCAGATGGCCAAACAGCTTGCCCAGGAGGCAGGTTTTTCTCTTGCTGATGTGACTAAGATAGCTACTGCAGTTTCTGAGCTTGCTCGCAACATTTATCGTTACGCTCAAACTGGGGTGATCATGATCCGTAAGCAGTACCAAGAGACGAACAATCCCACTGTTCAGGTGGTAGCCGTTGATCGTGGTCCAGGAATCGAAGACCTTGACCTTGCTCTGAGAAGGGGTTACACCACCCATGAGCGCAGCTTGGGTATAGGTTTGTCAGGGGTAAAGCGCCTCATGGATTCTTTTGAAATTGCCTCTAAGGTTGGGGTTGGGACTACAGTAGTAGTTGAGAAGAGGAGGCGCAAATTTTGACACCTGAAAATGATTCCTCAAGAACTTTTGGGCAAGAAGAAAAAAACAACAAGTGGGAAGTGTTTACATGTATACGCCCTCGCTGCCTGGAGAAAGCGGGTGGTGACTTCTGTTATGTCAAGGAGAAGGATGGAGATGTCCTTGTAGTCTTGGCAGATGTGCTCGGACATGGAGAGAGAGCATACCAGGATGCAGTAATTATCTCTGAGGCGCTTCAACATGCTTCCGGGGGGTTATCACAAGTCTATTTACTGTTGGAAACTGCGGCTTCCCGGACGCGGGGGTGTGCTCTTTTCCTAGCTTCGCTGAAGGAGGTAGCAATCGAATACATCCTGATCGGGAACATCAGAGGGTGGTTGGTGACACCGTTTGCGGTTGAGGGTTTAGTGAGGCAACCAGGGATCGTAGGGAAAAAGATGGTCAAACCCATTATCCGCCACAGAGAAGTAACGGGAACTGCGTATCTTTTGGTTTGCAGTGACGGGATCAGATCCGGCTTTTCTCCTACAGTCTTGAGACACTTCTGGGAATCGTCCTTGGCGACCACTGCCTGCCATGTGCTGGGGAAGTACGGGATAGCTGAAGATGACGCCAGTGTGCTGGTAGCAAGGAGGTGCGTTTAGCTAGTTGAGTGGTGATTTTTATACTGCGTACAGGAATTACCTTGAACGCTATATTTACGAAGGCGCCCCTGAAAGTGTGCTTTTAGAGGCATACCAACACCTACCACATTACTTGGAAGAAAGCGAAGCCCAGGCTGCGAACATTCTTGATGTGCACACACGTGCTCTGCGCGAGGTCATGGGAATCAGGCGGGACAACGACAGCGTGCAGTGGATATATATAGAGCGGGCTACTGAATTTTTGGCGCAATTCCTGATAGTTGTTGATTCTGTTCTACTCCAACTTAGGGAAAGAGTCGAACGCGACAACCTCACTGGGCTCTACAACAGGCTGGGACTCCAGCGCCTGCTTACCCAGATGTTAGAAACAGCCCGGGAAAGAGGAGAACCACTGGTCGTCGCCTTATTGGATCTTGATGATTTCAAGCAAATCAACGACATCTATGGTCACCAGGCTGGTGACGATGTCCTTTGTTTCGTGGCTCGTTTGATCACCAGAACCCTGCGAAGTGATGATGTGGTGGCGCGGCTTGGAGGTGAAGAGTTTGTGATTGTTCTTCCAGCAACGGATTTTGCTAAAGCGAGGGTTCCTCTCGAGCGAATTCGGGCTCAAATCGCAGCGGAAAAAGCGCTTCCGGGATTAGAGGGTCTTACCGTAAGTATAGGTGTTGCCGGATACACCGGACGAGGTACCCCTGACCCTGAGGAACTCCTTCGTCAGGCAGATCAAGCGATGTATCGCGCCAAAAAATTGGGCAAGAACAGGATCGTGTTCTTTGGAGGAGAGGGAGAGGAATAACCTGTGGGTGAGCTTTTCAGGAGAATGTCCGAACTTTCGAGGGATCAGCAAGCAAGGGTATATCGAGAATTCAAGTACACATAGAATTGAAATAGGAGTCACGATCTCAAAAACAAGGTAAAATCCTAGACTTGCTGATAACTTCAAGTTCGAGAAATTGAAGAACGAGTTGCTTTAGCTTTTGTGGAGGTTTTTTCTCTTCTGGAAATTTCTTTATGAGGAAGGAATTTTTTTATCTGTGTCGAAACAATAGTATTCTAGAGTCGGTAGGTAAATCACGCTAGGAACCACACTTTTGTCCTCTTTTTTGTGAGTTGTTGGCTTACAGCCCTTTTGGGAAGGTGGCGTTCCTGGCGTGTATTTGGTATAAGGGGGGTGGTAGTTGCATAAGGGATTGTAGGGTTCGGGTCACCGTGAACGATTCGTTCTGTTTTGTGGTGACCGGGAGAGGAGGCGCCAGTCTTTATTTTTCCCAATGTTGTTTTGAATCCTGTATCCTGTAGTTTGTGAAGGGGGTAATGGTAGAGTGGGTTTTAACACTCCTCAACAGATGACCCTGTTAGCAGGGAACACAGGAAAGTACAAGGCCAATCTTCCTGTGGAGCAGTTATTGTTAAGAGGATTTATGGCTGGGGCTTATATCGCTGTTGGTGCTGCTCTTTGTACAGTTTGTAGCACTCAAGTATCTTCGTATCTAGGAGCAGGTATTGGCAAACTGATCGCCGGTGCCGTCTTCCCGGTAGGATTAATTGCGATCGTCCTTACTGGTATGGAGTTGTTCACAGGAGACGCGATGCTTGTGCCGATGGCTGCCCTTCAGGGTAAGTGCACGTGGGGCCAAGTTCTTCGAAACTGGGTCTGGGTCTACATCGGTAACCTGATCGGTTCTTTGGCTTATGCTTGGTTGATGATTCTGGGTCCCTTTACCCAAGGCCATTTGAGTGCTGCGGAGCCCAATGCCTTCGGACTTACAGCGGTGTCCATTGCTGTAGCGAAAACGCTGAAGTATAAGGCAGCAGGTGCTTCTGGCTGGTGGTCGGTAGTGATAGCAGGTATCGGGTGTAACTTCCTGGTTAATGTTGCTATCATGCTGGCCATTACTGCCCAGGATGTCATTGGTAAATTCTTCGGAATCTGGTTCCCGATTATGGCGTTCGTTTCCAGCGGATTTGAGCACTGTGTTGCTAATATGTACTTCCTCCCAACCGGGTACTGGTTGACCAAGTACTTCCCGGGTCTCGTTGACAAAATGGTTGACGGTAACTTCTGGAACCCGCTGTTGCACCAGTTTGGAGGATTGACCTGGGGAGATGTCTGGCTCTGGAACATTATCCCAGCTACGATAGGTAACATCATCGGTGGAATGGTCTTCATCGGATTTGTCTACTACTTCGCTTTCCGCAACGAGTTGCCCCAGGAGGCTGCTCCGAGCCAGTCGAAGGGTGCGAGTGTTTCCAAGTCTTAACTTGGAGAAAGGGTTGAAACCTCGATGCGGATGTCCGTTCCTGCGTACATCACCGTTGCCATATTTACTGTCCTAGTTCTTTTCGGATATGCTGTCCATCCAAGTACCCAGTACCTGATTACTGCTCTCCCAATGCTGCTTCTCCTGGCAGCGTTGCCGCTACTTTTGACCGAAATGAGCAGGCGCTTTGTTGCCGGGATCGATACTCGTGGTGTTAAGCTTTATAAAATTAAGGACTTATCGAAGCTAGGAACAGGAACCACGGTGCGCATCCGGGGTACTGTGGAAAAAACATCATTTAAATGGTTGAACCGCCCGCATTTTCTGATAAACGATGGGAGTGATGAGGTAGGGGTGGTGATGTTCGCAGCCCCGCGCGAGGATATCAAACCCGGTGATCAGGTCGAGGCGGTAGGAACGATTCGTTCGTTTGGGGCCTCGAGAAACAAGAAGAAAAAAATCTGGGGTGTCCAGATGAGGAAGTTGAGCTGATATAGTTTCTCGATTATTATAACTTGAAGGCCGGAATTAGATCGAGCATACTCCAGTCTAGTTCCGGCCTTTTTGTTTTTTCTCTTTATCACAAGACTAGATTGATTGACAGTGCTGGAGACCATCGCTATAATTGGGGTAGTCGTGGGAGTGGTGCTGATGAAGATCGATGTTAGCGAAATCAGGAAAGCCAAGGGGCGAAGTGAGGATTTTGCCGGTTCTGAGCCCGATTTCCTCCTCGATCAGCAAGGCATACCGATTTCTTTTCACCACATTGTGGTGTCTGGGCATGCCCTGAATACGGGGAAGTCTGTTCTTGTCCAAGGGAAAATTAGTGCGAAGGTTGATTTGCAGTGCAGTTTGTGCTTGCGACAGTTTACTTTGACGGTCGATCTTCCATTTGAAGAAACCTATCGGCGCACCAAAGATAATGTTTCCCAGGATGAACAGGAAGGGCATGAGCCGAGGGTTTACCAAGGAGACGAGATTGATTTAGGTGAGATGATCAGGGAAGAGTTGATACTTTCCCTCCCTATGAAACCGGTTTGTCAACCGGATTGCCGCGGTCTCTGCCCTGTGTGTGGACAAGACCTTAATGTTGCTGATTGTGGATGTTCGCGGCAGATTCCCGACCCCAGGTGGGCCGTACTCCAAAAACTACTCAATGACTCAGATGAATAACTTGGAGGAGGTTAGAAAATGGGAGTTCCAAAGCGAAGGGTTTCAAAGGCGCGAAAGAACAAGAGAAGGTCAGTGTGGATGAAGATAGCGGCACCAACGATTAATTCCTGTCCACGTTGCCACTCACCAAAGATGCCGCACCGAGTCTGTCCAGAGTGTGGTTATTACCGTGACCGGGAAGTGATTAGTGAGGCTGAATAGGTAAAAATGCCCTGATGGAACTGCTCAAAAGCTAGAAGGCAAGAGGTTTTCTTTGGAAAACCGTCTTGTCTTTTTTGTTTTTGTATTATATACTGGTGTCAAAAGTATTTATAAGCTGTTAATAGTAGCAGGTGTTAAATACAATGGCGGGAAAAAGGACTAAGGCAAAGGTGGAAAGGCAACAGCAGCTGGCGGCTTACCTCCAGGAGAATCCGTTTTTAACCGATGAGGAACTCGCGGAAATGCTGGGGGTGAGTGTGCCTACGATTAGGCTCGACCGCCTGGAAATGGGAATTCCAGAATTGCGCGTCCGCACCAAAGAGGTTGCTGAAAAGTACTACAGCAGAATCCGTTCACTTGGTGCAGGTGAGCTCATCGGTGAGCTTGTGGAGATTGAGATCGGAAAAAGGGGAATCTCCATTCTGGAAGTCGACCAGGGAATGGTTTTTGCCAAAACCAAGATCTTGCGTGGTCACTACCTCTTTGCCCAGGCCAATTCTCTTGCTGTTGCTCTTGTGAGCTCAGAGGTAGCTTTAACAGGCAGCGCGCGAGTGCGTTTTTTGCAGCCGGTGTACCTTGGGCACAGAGTTACTGCCTTTGCCGAGGTGGTAACTAGGAAGGGAAACAGTTACCTGGTGGCAGTGAGGTCAAGGGTAGGAAGTGATGAGGTGTTTCGAGGACAGTTCATCATCGTGGCAAAGGAGTTGAGCGAACTGTGAGAATTGCTGTCGATGCTATGGGAGGTGATTATGCCCCTCAAGAAATTATCAAGGGGGCGGTTACAGCAGCAGTTGAAGAAAAGATCAAAGTTGTCTTGGTGGGGAAGGAAAACGTTGTCAGATCGGAGTTGGGAAAATACGACTACCCTTCCGAATATATAGAGATCCTCGATGCCCCCGAGGTAATTGAGATGGATGAGCACCCGGCAAAAGCTGTGCGGAAGAAAAAGAACTCCTCCCTTGTTGTGGCCACACGATTGGTGAAAGAAGGCAGAGCCGCAGCAATTGTTTCTGCAGGGAATACTGGAGCCCAGATGGCTGCGGCTTTGTTTGAGCTGGGACGCCTTCCAGGAATTGAAAGACCAGGGATTGCTACAGTTTTTCCTACTCCAAGTGGTGGCAAGGTGTTGATTGATTCTGGTGCTAATGTTGATTGTAGTGCCTCCAACCTGGTGCAGTTTGCTTATCTTGGCAGTGCTTATGCCTCTCAGGTACTGGGGATTCCTGATCCCCGCGTTGCTTTGCTCAACATTGGCACCGAACCGACCAAGGGAAACGAAGCTGTTGTCGCTGCCTTTAAGGCTCTGGAAAAGGACGATAACATCAACTTCTGGGGTAACCTGGAGGGTCGCGATTTTTTTACTGCCGAGGCTGATGTGATTGTTTGCGATGGTTTCGTTGGTAATGTAGTCCTGAAGCTTACTGAGGGTATTGTGACTACTCTTTTCTCCCTGCTAAGAGAGGAAATCGTGAAAAATCCTTTGAGAAAGTTGGGTGGGGCCTTGGTAAAACCAGGGTTCAGAGAAATCTTTCGGAAGCTCGACCACACAGAGTATGGGGGAGCACCTCTTTTGGGTGTTCAGGGCATTAGTATCATCTGCCACGGGAGTTCGCGGGCGAAGTCGATTTATAATGCTCTCCGTTATGCCAGGGATGCTGTGGAAAATGGTTTTCTGGAGGTTGTTATGAAGAAGTTGCAGGTGATGGCAAAGTGATCCTCGAGAAACTCCGTGGGGTACGTGTTTCCGGTTTAGGTAAGAGCCTTCCTCAAAAAGTTCTCACAAATAAAGACCTGGAAAATATGGTCAATACCAGTGATCAGTGGATAACCACCAGAACCGGGATCAAAGAGAGAAGGATCACTGCGATTGATGAGTCATCATCAACCCTGGCACTGAGAGCGGCCAGAGAAGCTCTCCAAAAGGCAGGCATCAAGCCAGAACACCTTGACCTGATCATTGTGGCCACCACCACTCCAGACATGCTTTTTCCATCTACTGCCTGTCTGGTTCAGGCAGGTTTGGGTGCCCAAAAGGCCGCTGCCTTCGACCTTGAAGCTGCCTGTTCTGGTTTTATTTATGCCAGTGCTGTAGGTTCCCAGTTTGTAGCCACCGGAATGTTCGAATATGTCCTGGTTGTTGGAGTTGATACATTGAGCAAGTTTGTTGATTGGGAAGACCGCTCGACCTGTGTCTTGTTTGGAGATGCTGCTGCGGCTGCAGTTCTCGAACCGGCTCCGTGTGGCCAAGGTTTTCTTTCGTTTGTCCTGGGGGCTGATGGTAGTGGTTGCGATTACTTGAAAATGCCTGCTGGTGGTTCTTTGCTTCCTCCTTCTCACGAAACCGTGGCTGCTAAGCTGCACACGATTAAAATGAAGGGGAATGAGGTTTTTAGGTTTGCGGTCAAAGCAATGGCAGAAGCAGCTTTGGAAAGTTTGACTTGTGCTGGGCTTCGTGTTGATGAACTCGACCTTCTGATCCCTCATCAGGCTAATTACCGGATCATTGAAAGTGTCCGCAAGAGAATTGGGGTGTTATCTGAGAAAGTCTTCGTCAACCTGGAGAAGTACGGCAACACATCTGCAGCGTCTGTTCCGTTGGCTTTAAGCGAGGCTGTTGAAGAAGGATACATTAGAGAAGGTTCTAAAGTTGTCCTGACTGCTTTTGGTGCAGGGTTTACTTGGGCTGCTTGCACGATTCGCTGGTAGTTTTGATTAAGGGGGGTTACTTTTGATTAGGACCGTTTTGTGTGACTTGTTGGGAATTGAATATCCAATTTTGCAAGGGGGAATGGCCTGGGTCGCCACTGGGGAACTGGCTGCCGCGGTGTCCGAGGCAGGTGGTTTAGGGATTATCGGTGCTGGTAATGCGGAACCAGAAAAAGTTCGTGAGGAAATTAGAAAAGTGAGGTCACTCACGAAGCGGCCTTTTGGGGTGAATATTTATTACATGTCACCTCATGTTGAGGCTTTGATCGATCTCGTCGTTGAGGAAAAGGTTCCAGTGATTACAACTGGTGCCGGGAACCCTGGAAAGCATCTTCCCAAGCTCAAAGAAGCAGGGATTAAAGTGATTCCTGTGGTCGCTTCTGTTGCCCTCGCAAAGCGCCTCGAACGGGCTGGGGTGGATGCCTTGATTGCTGAGGGCATGGAGTGCGGGGGTCATATCGGTGAAATCACCACGATGGCTCTTGTTCCGCAAATTGTGGACGCTGTCAAAATCCCGGTGATCGCTGCTGGCGGAATTGCTGATGGCCGTGGCTTGGTTGCTGCCCTTGCCTTGGGAGCTTGTGGTGTTCAGATTGGGACACGCTTCATTTGTGCTGCCGAGTGTACTGTTCACCAGAATTATAAGGAGGCCATTATTAAGGCCAGGGACCGGGATACAGTAGTGACAGGATACCCAGGCCATTATGTGCGTGTCCTCAAGAATAAGCTCACCAAAAAATACGAGGAATTGATGAAACAAGGGGCTTCTCCTGAGGAACTGGATCGGTTGGGAGCTAATAAGTTGCGGGCTGCTGCTATCGAAGGAGATACAGAATACGGTTCTCTGATGGCGGGTCAGAGTTCGGCTTTGGTGAAGAAGGTCGAGCCGGCGCGGGAAATCATTCAAAGCATCCTCAGGGAGGCCGAAGATATCATCAAAAATCTTGGGGGTTTGCTGTGTGAGTAAGGTGGCTTTCGTTTTCCCTGGTCAGGGCTCTCAGTATGTAGGAATGGGGGCAGAGTTTTTCGACAGGTTCGAGGAGGCGGCTGCTGTTTTTAGAAAGGCTGATGAAATCCTGGGCTTTTCCCTGACAGAACTCTGTTTTCAGGGCCCACCTGAAAAGCTTAACCAGACCAGGTTTACCCAGCCCGCGGTTTTTACCACATCTATTGCCGTTTTTGAGGTACTGAAAGCGAAAGGGGTTAAGTTTGATGCCGTAGCTGGCCACAGTCTGGGGGAGTATAGTGCAGTTGTGGCTGCAGGTGTCCTCGATTTTTCTGAGGGGTTGCGGATCGTTCAGAAACGGGCAGAGTTGATGGAAGCGGCTTATCCCCAGGGGGAAGGGGGAATGTTGGCGATTCTCGGGCTTGAACCCGAAAAAGTGAAAGAAATTTGCGATCAGGCTTCGACCCAAGGGGTGGTCACCCCGGCGAATTTTAATTCTCCGGAGCAGGTAGTTGTTTCAGGTGAGAGAAAGGCACTGGAAATAGTCACCGTTCTCGCTCGAAAAAAGGGGGCGAAGCGGGTTATCCCCCTCCAGGTCAGTGGGCCTTTTCACTCACCTTTGATGAAAGAAGCAAGCGAGCAACTTGCTCTTCTCCTTAAGGAGTTCAGATTTTCTCCTCCTCAGGTTGCTTTTGTCTCTAATGTAACTGGTGGCTATGTGTTTGCTCCTGACGAAATTAAAAGACTCCTGATCGAGCAGTTGACGGCCCCCGTTCTCTGGGAAGGAGCAGTTAGAAGGCTTTTTCAGGATGGCTGTCAAACCTTTATTGAGGTGGGACCTGGAAAAGTTCTCTCTGGATTGATCAAGAGAATTCTTTCTGGTGTTCAGGTCTTCCAGACTGGTGACCTTCGTTCTTTAGAAAAGGTGCTTGCACTATCAGGAAGGAGTGTTTAAAATGATTTTAGAAAACAGGGTTGCCCTTGTAACAGGGGGATCTCAGGGGATTGGCCGAGCGATTGCCCTTGCCCTTGCGAGGGAAGGGGCAAAGGTGGGAGTTAATTTTTACCCTGGTGAGGAGGAGAGAGCGAAGAAGGTTGTCGAGGAAATTGAGGGGAATGGTGGTAGAGCTTTTGCTGTTGCTGCTGATGTTGGCGACAGGTCTGCGGTCAGGGAGATGGTGGATCTTCTGAGTGAGCGCTTAGGAGATATAGATATCCTGGTGAATAATGCCGGGATTACCCGTGACAGCTTGCTCCTCCGGATGAAGGACGAAGACTGGGATCAGGTTATTGCCACCAATCTCACAGGTGTGTTCAACTGCACGAGAGCAGTTTTGAGGATGATGCTCAAGAAGCGTTGGGGTCGGATCATTAATATTGCTTCTGTTGTTGGTCTCATCGGTAACCCTGGTCAGTGTAATTACGGGGCAGCAAAGGCAGGAGTAGTAGGGTTTACCAAGTGTCTCGCCCGCGAGGTTGGAGGGCGGGGGATTACTGTGAATGCCGTTGCTCCTGGTTTCATCGAAACAGAGATGACTGCCAAGCTCTCTCAGGAGGCGAAGGAGACGTTTTTACAGCGGATTCCACTGGGAAGGCCGGGAAAACCCGAAGATGTGGCAGGAGTTGTAGTTTTTCTAGCTTCTTCTGCTGCTGATTACGTTACAGGCCAGGTCATTCATGTTGATGGAGGAATGATCATATAGAAAATATGGAAACTAGGAGGGAGGTGAAGGGCAGGTGTCCCAGCTCAGTGAGCAGGCAATTTTTGAGAAAGTGAAAGCGATCATCGCTGAGCAATTAGGAGTAGATGAAGACGAGGTTACTCCTGAGACCTCTTTTGAGGAGTTGAATGCTGATTCTCTGGATATTGTGGAATTAATTATGGCGATTGAGGAGGAATTTGATATTGAAATCCCTGATGAGGATGCTGAGAAGATCCTCACTGTAGGGGCGGCTGTGGAGTATATCAAGGAAAACCAGTAACAATTAGAGGTCCCGTGGGTAACCTGCGGGACTTTCTAGGTTTGCCAGATAAATTGTGGGAAAGGGTTTGATTTATGGCCAAAGACTCGAGGGAAAAGGTAGTCATTACGGGTTTAGGAGTTGTTTCCCCGATCGGTATTGGAAAGGAATCTTTTTGGAGTTCCCTTCTTGAAGGCAGATCTGGTATCAGGACTGTTACCCGATTTGATTCAACTGGTTTCGCCAGTAGAATTGCTGGTGAAGTGGCGGATTTTCGTCCCGAAGAATTTATGGAGAAAAAAGAAGTAAGAAGAATGGACCGCTTTGCCCAGTTCGGAGTCGCCGCTACCAAAATGGCTGTCGCCGATGCTGGACTCGATCTCAGAGCCATTGACCTGGATCGAGTGGGTGTTGTGATCGGTTCGGGAATTGGGGGAATCGAAACCCTTGAACAGCAAGTCAGAGTCCTTTTAGAAAAGGGACCTTCCCGGATCAGCCCTTTCTTCGTTCCGATGATGATCAGCAACATGGCTGCAGGCCAGATCGCTATCTCTCTGGGACCGAAGGGGCCCAACTTCACTATCGTTACCGCCTGTGCTTCAGGGACAAACGCAGTAGGGGAAGCATTTAGGATGATCCAGCGAGGGGAAGCCGATGTGGTGATCACTGGAGGAACCGAGGCCCCGATCACCCCTATCGCTTTTGCCGGTTTTTCGGCAATGAAGGCAGTGTCGACCCGAAATGAAGAGCCTGCCAAGGCTTCACGGCCCTTTGATAAAGAAAGAGATGGTTTGGTAATTGGAGAAGGTGCAGGGGTTCTGATTCTTGAGAGTCTTCATCATGCCCTTAAACGGAATGCAAGGATCTACTGTGAAGTTGCTGGTTATGGGACAACTGCTGATGGCTACCACATTACAGCACCTGATCCTGAAGGACGAGGTGCGGCACAGGCAATGGAGCTTGCTCTTAAAGATGCGGGGATCTCTCCTGAGGATGTGGATTACATCAATGCTCACGGCACGTCAACTGTGCTGAATGACAAAGTGGAAACGATCGCCATCAAAAAGGTTTTTGGAGAGCGTGCTTACAAAATTCCTGTAAGCTCGATCAAGTCGATGATTGGGCATTGTATGGGTGCTGCCGGGGCGTTAGAATTGGTTGCTACTGCCTTGTCGGTCAAGTTTGATCAGGTTCCCCCAACGATTAACTACGAAGTGCCGGACCCAGAGTGTGACCTTGATTACGTACCTAATGAAGCGCGAGAATGGACTGTTGAGGTGGCGATTTCTAATTCCTTTGGTTTTGGGGGACATAATGCAGTAGTTGTCCTCCGGAAATTTCAGGGTTAGGCTTAGGCTATGATGAAAACGGAAAACTATCGGGAGAAGCTTGAAAGATTTCAGGAAAGACTAGGTATCCGTTTTGGTAACCTCGAGCTTCTGGAGTGTGCTTTTACCCATCCGTCTTATGCTTACGAGCATTTTGGAGGTAAGGGTGACAATCAAAGACTCGAATTCCTCGGGGATGCTGTTCTTGGATTAGCTGTCGCTGATTATCTTTATCACCACTATCCGCAGTATCCCGAGGGGAGACTTACTAAGATCAGGGCAGCAGTCGTTTGTGAGCAGACATTGGCGAAGGTTGCCCAAAGCCTCGGTATAGGTGATTTCCTCCGTCTTGGAAAGGGAGAAGAGTTAACTGGAGGAAGAGAACGTTCTTCAAATCTTGCCGAGGCCTTCGAGGCTCTTGCAGGAGCAATTTTTCTGGATCGTGGTTGGGAGAAGACACGACAGTTTTTGCACTGTTTGCTGAAAGAAGAAATCGAGGATTGTGCTTCTGGTGGAGGTGCTGATTACAAGACATTACTGCAGGAATTTGTCCAAGGCATCGGAAAAGAGAAACTGAGTTATGTAATTTTGTCGGAATCCGGTCCCGATCATGATAAAAGGTTTGTTGCAGGGGTAGTTTGGAAAAATCGATTATTGGGAAGGGGGGAGGGGAGATCGAAAAAGGAGGCGGAGCAGCAGGCGGCCAGGGAAGCACTGGAGAAATTGAAGAATTCGCAACTTTGTGATTAATTTATTTTGGATTTTCAGAAGGAATTTAATTCATTTTGTCGAATATGTAGTTTCAGAATTAATTATAAAAATTTGCAATATTTGGAGGTATGGAGGAGGAATAAAGGTGGAAGTGCTCAAAGTATCTGCTCAATCGAATCCCAAGTCAGTTGCAGGTGCGCTTACTGCGGTCTTAAGGGAAAAAGGGAGTGCAGAAATTCAAGCAGTGGGAGCCGGAGCAGTAAACCAAGCAGTCAAGGCAATCGCAATAACCCGCGGATTTGTAGCTCCCAATGGTATTGACCTGGTCACTGTGCCAGCATTCGTAGAGATTACTATTGACGGAGAAGAGAGGACAGCGATCAAGTTCATCGTTGAGCCCAGGTGATTTAGGGTCTTCTGAATGGTGAGAAAGATGCCTTGCCGTTTCCGGAACAATTAGATTTCGATGGCAGGCATCTCTTTTTTGGATGGTACGAGTTGGATGGATGACAGCGCGGGGTGACCCGTGCTGTTTTTTTCTTGCCGGCAAAATTGAGCAACTAAGCCGCTTGTGGTAAAATTAGCTTGATTATGAGCAAAAAAGAGGGTTCAGAAAATGGGATCGCTTTTTTCCAGATTAAAGCAGAGTCTCACTAAATCACGCCAGGGTCTTGTTGAAAAAGTTACCCAACTTGTTTCTATGAGAAAAAAGATCGATGAGGATTTATTTGAGGAATTAGAAGAAATTTTGCTCCAAGCAGACGCCGGAGTTGCGGCCACAAGCCGGTTGTTAGACGAAATTCGGGCTGCAGTCAAAAGTGAAAGGATCAGAGATCCACAACAGGTTAAGGATTTGCTGAAAACAAGGATGGAGGAAATGCTTGATACTTCTGAATATTTGAGATTTGCTGAAACTCCTCCGACAGTGATCATGGTCGTTGGGGTAAATGGTGTTGGTAAAACAACGACTATTGGAAAGTTGGCTTTTCGCTTCCAACAGGAAGGAAAGAGGGTGCTCTTTGCGGCTGCTGACACTTTTAGGGCTGCTGCCATTGAGCAACTGGAGATCTGGGCCGAAAGAACAGGTGCTGAGGTTGTCAAACATCAGCAGGGTGCTGATCCGGCGGCGGTTGTCTTCGACACACTCCGGGCTGCCAAGAAGCGGTGCACTGATGTTGTGATTATCGATACCGCAGGTCGTCTTCATACAAAAAAGAACCTTATGGAAGAACTCCGTAAGATTAAGCGGATAACTGCGAGAGAAATTCCTGGTGCTCCTCATGAAGTGCTGTTGGTGTTGGATGCAACAACTGGACAGAATGCTCTTCAGCAAGCACGCTTGTTTCAGGAGGCTGTTGAAGTTACAGGGATCGCTCTTGCTAAGCTTGATGGAACAGCTAAGGGTGGTATTATTCTGGCAATTAAGGAAGAATTGGGGATCCCCGTTAAGCTGGTGGGAATAGGGGAGCAGCCCGAGGATCTTAAAGACTTTAATGGAAGCGAGTTTGTCGCTGCTTTGTTTGGAGAGGAGGCTGGTTGAGAAATTGCGAGTCGGAATCATTGGAGGCACGGGTTTTTACGAGCCAGGTATTTTAGAAGATGAGCAGGACGTTGTGGTGTCCACTCCGTATGGCAGTGTTGGAGTAAAGGCTGGTCGCTACGGAGACAAGGATGTCGTTTTTCTACCCCGGCATGGAGGAGACCATAGCATTCCTCCTCACCTGATCAATTATAGGGCGAATATCTGGGCCCTCCGGGAGATCGGAGTTACTAGGGTAATCGCTACTGCTGCTGTCGGCTCACTGCACCACGAACTTCAGCCAGGTGACCTCGTTGTTGTTGATCAGTTTCTCGACTTTACCAAAAGCAGACCCCAGACCTTTTACGAAGGGGGCAAAGATGGTGTCCTCCATGTTGATATGACTTCCCCTTATTGTCCTGCCTTGCGGGAGGAAATTTTTAAGGTTGCTTCTGTGATGGGAATCAAGGTTCACAAAAAGGGTACCTACGTCTGCACTGAGGGACCCCGGTTTGAAACCCCGGCAGAGATCCGCATGTTCCAGTTGCTTGGGGGCGATGTCGTGGGGATGACCAGTGTCCCCGAGGTCGTCCTTGCCCGGGAAGCTACCCTTTGTTATGCTACCATTGCCATGGTTACCAATTATGCTGCTGGAATTTCTGACCACCCTCTCTCTCACCAGGAAGTTATTGAGATGATGAGAAGTTCGAATCAAATGCTGCGCCGGTTAATTTTTCAGGTGATTGCCCAGTTGCCAAGAGAGCGTTCCTGTTCTTGTGCATCTGCTGCAGACGAACTGGGAACTCTGGGAAAATGGCTCAAGGAGGAAGGGAAGTAGCCTTGGAAGTCTTCTGCTGGGAAAAAGACCATCTCCTGCTCCTCGATCAGTCAAAATTACCCCTTGAGGTTGACTACATTGCCTGCTGCAGTCACCATGATGTGGCTGAGGCGATTCGAGAAATGCGGGTTCGAGGTGCACCTGCCATTGGGGTTGCTGCTGCCTTCGGAATCGCTCTAGCTGCTTTTAAATACTCCCCGGAAAGTAAAGATTCTCTTGAAGACTTTCTTTTTGAAGCAGCGAAAGTCCTCAAGGAGACCAGGCCTACGGCAGTGAATCTGGTATGGGCCCTGGAGAGAATGCTTGAGGTTTATCAGAAGAGGCTCAAGGAAAAGCCTTTGGATGAGGTAAGGACAGGACTTTTAGAGGCAGCCAGACAGATTCTTGCCGATCAGAAGGCACGAGACGACAAAATTGCTTCTTTTGGCGCGACACTGATCCCAGAGAAGGCCAATATCCTTACTTACTGTAACACTGGAGCTTTAGCAACAGGTGGCTTGGGAACAGCTTTGGGAGTAATTGTGAGAGCTCACGAGGAAGGCAAAAGGGTCCATGTGTATGTTCCGGAAACAAGGCCTGTTCTTCAGGGAGCTCGCCTTACTGTATGGGAACTGAGAGAAAAGGGCATCCCCTTTACTCTGATCACTGATAACATGGCTGGTTACCTTTTTTCGCGGGGTGAGATTGACCTGGTGATCGTAGGAGCTGACCGGATTGCGGCTAATGGAGATTTTGCCAACAAAATTGGCACTTACTCACTTGCCGTTTTGGCGTTTCACCATCAACGCCCTTTTTATGTGGCTGCACCTGTTTCTACTTTTGATCTTGGGATTGCTTCAGGTGAGGATATCCCTATTGAGATGCGGAACCCTGATGAGGTGAGGATGATTCAAGGTACACCGATCACTGATTCCCAGTGCCCTGTGCTTAATCCTGCTTTTGATGTCACTCCCCACGAGTTGGTCTCTGGTTTTATAACCGAGAAAGGAGTGATTAAACCTCCTTTCGAATCACTGGCGAGCTTTTTGGAGAACCCTTTTTGAGGAGGCTAAACGATGGAGGTGAAAGAAAAGGCTGCCAGAGAAATCATCAAAATAGGCCGCCAGATGCTCGAAAGCGGGCTTGTTCTGGGCACTTGGGGCAACCTAAGTGTGCGTCTTGCAGCACTTGATGGTTTTTTGATTACACCCAGTGGGATTGATTATCGCCTTTTATCAGAAGAAGACTTGGTGCTTGTTGACTTCAATGGTCGGAAGGTGGAAGGCAAACTCCGCCCCTCTTCGGAAACTCTGTTGCATGCAGCTATTTACAGGAATCGCCCTGATGTGAACGGGATTGTTCACACCCATAGCATTCATTCTTCCGTGTTTGCCGTCAACAGGGAGGAAATCCCGCCAGTTCTTGAAGAGTTTGCCCAACTGGTTGGGGGAATTGTCAGGGTGGCTACTTACGCGCCTCCAGGAACCCCGGAGTTGGCAGAGGCTACTGTTGCTGCCCTTGGTGACCGGGGGGCAGTTCTGCTTGCTAATCACGGCCTTGTCAGTGTAGGGTCGCATCTACAGGAGGCTTTTTTGGTCTCTCAGGTTGTGGAAAAGGCTGCATATGTTTATCTTTTGGCCAAGATCAGCGGAAAACCTCATGTTTTGACTGAAGAGGAAGCTTGGAGACTCCGCCGAGATTTCCTGGAGAACTACGGTCAAAAAGATGGAAAGGAAGGCTGAAAATGGAAAGGATTCTCATTAAAGATTGTCTGATCCTTCCGATGACAAGTGAGCCAAGTGGTGGGGAAGAAGCCCAGGAGGAACTTGTGATTTCTGGTGATGTGGCAATTGAAGGTGACACCATTCTTCAGGTTGGCGATCAAGGTGAACTTCCCCCTAACTGGAAACCAACCAAGGTGATCGATGGCAAAGACCACCTTTGCCTGCCGGGTTTGGTTAATTGCCACACTCACGCAGCAATGACTCTCTTCAGGAGCTATGCTGATGACCTTCCTTTGATGTACTGGTTGGAGAAAAAAATCTGGCCTGTAGAAGCCAGGCTTTCCGGTGAAGATGTTTATTGGGGGACTGCTCTTGCCCTCATCGAAATGATCAGATCGGGAACAACGACCTTCAATGACATGTACTTCTTCATGGATGAGGTTGCTCAAGCAGTAGAGAAGATCGGCATGCGGGCGTGTCTTGCCCGCGGTCTGATTGGGATCGGTGTTCAGGGCGAGGTCGCTCTTGATGAGAGTAAACAGTTGATCGCAAAATGGCATAAGCAGGCAGAGGGGCGCATCAACATCTGGTTGGGACCTCACGCACCTTACACCTGCCCACCAACCTACCTGGAGAAGGTGCTTGCTGTGGCTGAAGAATATCAGGTAGGTATTCACATTCACCTTTCGGAAACAGAAGGCGAAATTAGGCAAATTCAAAAGCAATATGGGAAAACTCCAGTTGCCCTCCTCAGAGAACTCGGCGCTTTTCGCTACCCTGTCGTTGCTGCCCATTGTGTCCACCTTACTGATGAGGATATTAGGTGCCTGGCGGAGAATGGAGTTGGAGTAGCTCACAACCCTGAAAGTAATATGAAACTGGCCAGTGGGATTGCTCCGGTAACTAAACTTCGAGCAGCGGGTGTAGCCGTAGGGATCGGGACCGATGGTGCTGCCAGCAACAACAACCTTGATATGCTTGAAGAAACCCGCACAGCGGCTCTCCTCCAGAAGGTGGCTACTGGAGACCCCCAGGCCCTCCCAGCAGCAACTGCCCTTTTCATGGCTACCAGGGAAGGTGCCCGTGTCCTGGGTTTAGGAGACGAAATTGGGATGCTCAAGCCCGGGTACAAGGCCGACCTGATCCTTATTGATTTAAAACAAAGTCACTGGTATCCCAAACACAACCTGGTTTCCCAACTCGTTTATGCAGCCCAGGCGCATGATGTGGATACTGTAATCATCAACGGTAAGGTAGTTATGGAGAACCGGAAAATTACTACTATTGACGAGGAGCTAGTTTGGGCGCAGGTCGAGGAACGGGCAAAGCGACTTGTGGAGCCGGGCTGAGCTTCTATTTGACATCAGCCAAACTCTGGGCTAAAATGCTGTTGAAGTTTATCGCTGGCAGGTTGAGGTGAGAAGTTCGCCTTCCTGCACTGGATGGTGAAAATCCTTGTTGTTTCAAAATCTTGCTGAGAAGTTGCAAAACACTTTTAAGAAACTGCGGGGCAAAGGGAAATTATCAGAAGCCGACATTAAAGAGGCACTGCGGGAAGTTCGCCTCGCTTTCCTCGAGGCTGATGTCAGCTTACCCGTGGTCAAAGAGTTCGTGCAGCGTGTCCGCGATCGGGCAGCTACTGCTGAGGTCCTCGAGAGCTTGACTCCAGCACAGCAGATTATCAAGATTGTTAATGAAGAGCTTACCTCCTTGATGGGGGGGACCTCGAGCAAGATCGAGTTCGCTCAAGAAGGGCCAACTGTGCTCATGTTGGTAGGCCTCCATGGAAGTGGGAAGACCACTACAGCGGGGAAGCTTGCCCTTTACTACCGGAGACAGGGAAGGCAGCCATTGTTGGTGGCAGCAGATGTTTACAGACCGGCAGCAGAAGTGCAGCTTGAGGTTCTGGCTAAACAAATTAATGTGCGTTTTTTCGGATTCAAAGACAAACAAGCATCACCAGTGGAGATTTCCAGACAGGCTGTTGAGCTTGCCCGAGGTAGTGGTTGTGATCTGGTGATCATCGATACTGCAGGAAGGCTGCATATTGACGAGCAGTTAATGGAAGAATTGTGCGAGATCCGTGATGCGGTTAAACCACACGAAATTATCCTGGTGGTTGACGCCATGACCGGTCAGGATGCCGTCAATGTAGCCAGAACGTTCCACGAAAAATTGGGGCTCACAGGAGTAATCTTGACAAAACTTGATGGTGACGCCCGCGGTGGTGCTGCCCTTTCGGTCAAAGCTGTAACCGGATGCCCGATCAAATTTGTAGGTGTTGGGGAAAAGCTTGATGCTCTCGAACCTTTTCATCCTGATCGCATGGCCGCCAGGATTCTCGGCATGGGTGACGTCCTGAGCTTGATTGAGAAGGCTCAAGCAACGTTTGACCAGGAAAAAGCTCGTGAGTTAGAACAAAAACTGAAGAAACAAGAGTTCACACTTGAAGACTTTTTGGAACAGATCCGCCAAGTCCGTTCAATGGGACCGCTCGATCAGCTTTTCAGTCTGATACCCGGTTTTAATGCCGGAAATTTTCAGAAACTGATCAACGAGTTTGATGAAAAAGAACTTGTTCGCATCGAGGCGATCATCAATTCGATGACTCCCGAAGAAAGGAGGAATCCCTCGATCATCAATGGGAGTCGCAGAAAGAGAATTGCCCGGGGAAGTGGAACCACGGTTCAGGATGTAAACCGACTGTTGAAACAGTACGAACAAGCCCGGAAGCTGGTGAAGCACCTTGGTGACCTAGCTTCAGGTAAAAGAGCGCGAAAACTGAAAAAGCTTAGATTTCCAATATTTTAGAGTTGGAGGAGGTTAAGAATTGGCTACCAAAATCAGGTTGAAGAGAATAGGGGCAAAAAAGAATCCTGCTTATCGGGTTGTTGTTGCTGATGCACGTTCTCCTCGTGATGGCAGGGTAATCGATGAAATTGGTTATTATCAACCAACCCGCAAACCTCTGGTACTGAAGATCGATGAGGAAAAGGCTCTTACATGGCTGGCACGCGGAGCACAACCTACAGATACTGTGAAGTCACTTCTTAAGAAAGCAGGGGTCTGGCAGAAGTACTCTTCCGGTCAGGAAACTCCAGAAGGTTGAGCGGGCCCCAACAGGAGGGGTAACAGGTGCGTGAACTGATTGAGTTTCTAGCGAAATCGCTTGTGGATGATCCAGATGCTGTTGAGGTAAATCAGATTGAGGGCGAAAAGTCAGTTATCGTTGAACTAAAGGTTGCCAGTGAGGACATGGGTAAGGTGATCGGAAAGCAGGGAAAAATAGCCAAAGCTATTCGTACTATTGCTAAGGCAGCAGGAGCGAAGGCTGGAAAAAAGGTTATCGTTGAAATCATTTCCTGAGCCGAGGGGGGAACTGATGGAGCAATTGATCACTATCGGTGAAGTGGTTACTTCTCACGGCTGTCGTGGGGAGATGAAGGTTCATCCGTTCACCGATTTTCCCCGGCGTTTTCTCCAAATGAAGGAGGTTTTTCTGCGACTCCCAGGTGGTGCTCTTGTGAAAAAGAAAGTTCAAAGAGCAAGGCTCCACAGGGATCGAGTGATTCTGAAGCTTGAAGGTATTGATGCCCCGGAGGAAGTTAGGAAAATCCGGGGTGCTTTGCTTCAGGTGACTTCAGAAGAGCTATGGCCACTTCCAGAGGGACACTACTACATCTTTCAGATCGTAGGTCTCTCGGTTTATACAGAGACTGGAGATTATCTTGGGAAGGTTTCCGATGTCCTGACAACTGGAAGTAATGATGTCTATGTGGTCAAGCGCCCAGAAGGAAAAAAAGATTGTCTGGTTCCAGCGATTAAAGATGTCGTGAAAAAAATTGATCTGGAAAACCAGGTAATGGTAATTCACCCATTACCGGGTCTGATCGATGAGTAATAAGAAGGGGATTATTTTTTGAAGAGAGAGATTCTTCGATGATCATTAAGATTCTCACTATTTTTCCAGAGATGTTTACGGGGCCCTTCCAGACCAGTATTTTAAAGCGCGCTCAACAACGGGGTCTCTTGAGGATCGAGGTCATCAACATTAGGGACTATTCTCTAGACAAACACCGCAAAGTTGATGACTATCCATTTGGTGGCGGTGCGGGGATGGTTATCAAACCTGAACCGGTTTACAGGTGTCTGATGGCTAACAAGGAGAACCCCAAGGCACGGGTCATCCTGCTTACCCCCCAAGGTAAAACCTTTACTCAAAAAATTGCCCAGGAACTGGCACAGGAGCAGGAGGTCATTCTCATCTGTGGTCACTACGAAGGTATCGATGAACGGGTAAAGCACTTTGTCGATGAAGAGATTTCTCTTGGTGACTTCGTTTTGACAGGTGGCGAAATCGCGGCAATGGCTGTAACTGACTCTGTTGCCCGCTTAGTCCCTGGTGTTGTCGGGGATCAGGAATCCCTCAAAGAGGAATCCTTCAGTTTGGGTTTACTGGAATATCCCCAATACACGAGGCCGCGCCGATTTTTAGAGTGGGAAGTCCCACAGGTCCTTCTCAGTGGGGACCACCAGGCTATTGCCAGGTGGCGAAGGGCGCAGGCTGTTCAACGCACTTTTTTCCGGCGCCCTGACCTGCTGCGGGGTTTTGAATGGAGTGACCAGGAGAGAAAAGCTATCGATGAAATCTTTCAAACTGAAGCCCCGGCCAATGACGGTTCAAGCAGGTGACTGAAAAGCAGATCGCCGCAAGCTCCACCCTTCAAGGAATGTTGAAAATTCCGCTCTGACAATATCTCAGCGGGGTGACACTCAAGAAAACTGCTGTTGTGAGTTGGTATCCTGTGTGCTATAATTATCGTCAGTGTTGACCTTAACCAGGAAAAGGAGGTCTGATTTTCATGGACCTGATCAGGGTAGCTGAACAGGACTATTTGAAAAAAGATATTCCCCCGTTCCGACCTGGAGATACGGTAAGAGTGCATGTTAAGGTTGTCGAGGGAGGCCGGGAGAGAACCCAGGTCTTTGAAGGAACTGTTATCAGGAGACGGGGAACCGGTCTTGGGGAAACCTTCACTGTGAGGCGGATCTCCTATGGAGTTGGAGTAGAAAGGACATTTCCCTTACATTCTCCCCGTGTCGAGAAGATCGAAGTTGTTCGCCGGGGAAGAGTACGACGGGCAAGACTTTACTACCTCCGCGAAAGGGTCGGCAAAGCCGCCCGAATTCAGGAACGGAAGTAGGGGAAGAACTTGACACAGGAGAAACTCCCTTTTTGGAGGGAAATCCTGGAGTCGGTTGTCCTGGCGGTTATCCTTACTGTGGTGATCCGGCTCTGGCTGTTCGAGCCTTTTTATATCCCAACACCTTCAATGGAACCCACCTTGTATCCTCATGACCGCATTCTGGTGAACAAGCTTTCTTATCGTTTGCACCCGCCGGAACGAGGGGATGTGGTTGTTTTCCAATTTCCCCTTGATCCCCGGCGTGATTTCATTAAAAGGGTGATTGCTTTTGAAGGAGAAACTGTGGAAATCCGCCAGGGATATGTTTACATTAATGGCCGTCGTTTGGAGGAGCCTTACATCGCCGAAGCAGCAGTGGCTGATTTTGGACCTGTGAAGGTCCCTGAGGACCACTTGTTTGTGATGGGTGATAACAGAAACAATAGTGAGGACAGCCGGGTTTGGGGGCCTTTGCACGAGAAGTTCTTGATCGGGAAAGCCTTTTTGATCTACTGGCCTCCTCACCGGGTGGGGCTGATCAAATGAAAAGGCTTTGCCAGTATATCAAGGTTGTTGACTTGGTTTTCGAAGTAGTCGATGCCCGCTGTCCCTTAAGCTCTCGCAGCCCTCAGATTGAGCAACTAGCACCAGGAAAGAGTCGTCTTCTCGTTCTCAATAAAGCGGATCTTGCTGATCCGTCAGTGACAGAAAAGTGGCTCTCTTTTTTTCGACAAGCAGGGGAAAAGGCGCTTGCAGTCGATTCTCGAGAAGGAAAGGGGTTCCGCAGGCTCTCCTTCCTTCTTGAGAATTTTTCCAAGGAAGTAAATGAGAAGCTGAGGAAAAAGGGAAGAAAACCTCGTGAACTCAGGGCTGCGGTTGTAGGGGTTCCCAATGTTGGCAAATCCACCTTCATTAACAGATTGATTGGGAGAAGGATTGCTTCTGTGGGAAACAGACCGGGGATTACCAAGGGCCCGCAGTGGATCCGGGTAGGGAAAGTTTTTCTTCTTGACACCCCGGGAATGCTTCCACCACGGTTGGAGAGTGAAGGAGTAATTTTCAAACTGGCAGCAGTTGGGGTGTTGAAAATGGAGAATTACGATGTTATGGAAGTGGCGAACAGACTTTTGCAACTCCTTGAGGGTTTTTATCCTGGAGTTGTCGGGAATTACTTCGGAATTACCCCGGGGGACGATCTTTTTCTGGAACAACTCGCCCTCAAGAAAAAATTTCTCCTTCCTGATGGTGTGCCTGACCAGGACCGGGCCGCTAGGTTTTTGCTCGAACTCTTTCAGGAAGGGAGATTAGGCGCTTTGACACTGGAAAGACCTTGTTAAGAAAACCCTCAAAGAAGGGTTTTTTAATTTTAGGGAGAAGTGAAATTCAGCAGGAAAAATAAGTTCCAGAGTTGGTCTGTGTGATAAAAAATGCGAACGATAAAATTAGATGAGAAAGAGTGGTTGCGCCTGATAAAACTTCATTTTTTTGAGCAGGTTCTTTGGAGGGGTGGGGCAGACTTAGTTGCAGGTGTTGATGAAGCTGGGCGGGGTCCCCTTGCTGGCCCCGTTGTTGCTGCTGTGGTTGTTCTTGATCAGGAACTACTGATCCCCGGTCTCAATGACAGTAAAAAGGTAAACCCAGGGAAAAGAGATCTTTTAGCCCAGGAAATCAAGATGAAAGCTGTGGATTGGGCAGTAGGGATCGTGTCTCCACGGGACATTGAGGAGTTTAATATTCAAGAAGCCACCTACCAGGCAGTGAGGAAAGCATTAAAACAGCTTTCCGTTGTCCCTGATCATCTTCTTGTTGACGGGTGGGCGATACCGGGATTAGAGGTGCCTCAGACGCCTTTAGTGAAAGGGGATTGCAGGAGTGCAGCCATCGCTGCAGCCTCTCTTCTGGCCAAAACAACGAGGGATGAGTTGATGAAGTTTTATGCCAGGTTCTATCCAGAGTATGGTTTTGAAAAACACAAGGGTTACCCCACAAAGGAACACCTTAAGGCCCTGCAACGTCACGGTCCCTGTCCTCTCCACCGCCGCAACTTCCGTGGAGTCCTCGGTAGTTCGGGGGTAGAGCGGTGAAGATGTTTTTGAGGCCCATTTTTTCCTCGAGAGCGGATACCGGTGTCGGGAGTAGTACCCAGGAAGACCTCTTGCACATTAGGGTGCTCCAGGTTGCAGGAAATAAAGCTATCGTATCGGTCCAGGGCCTGCTTCAGGAAGTGCGCACCGATGTTGAACTGAGACCTGGTCAGGCTTTCTACGTTCGCCAGGAGCAGGGCAAAGGTGAAGTATTGTGGCGAATCGTCAAAGAAGTCGAGGGGCTGGAATTCTTGTCCCCGGCTTCGGTTCTGCAAAACCTGGGAATTACAGAAAGCCCAGAGAATTTGGCAATTCTGGCGGCGCTTCACGATGCTGGTTTGGCCCTTTCCAAGGAAAACTTTTTCCTTGTAAAGCGCTATCTGGCTCAGTTGGGCTCATTTAATTCGGTAAATCTCTTAGTTTCCCTGACCCTGGCGAGATTGGGGGCTGGCTTTCAGCCTTTTTTGCTGAAGGCCTTATTAGAATTTTTTCAGAAGAAGTTCTCAGAAAAGCTGCCTCCGGACAAAGCGATCTCTCAGGAAAGCCTTTTGGAAAGATTCGTTGTGCAATTGCAGTCTTCAACAGAACGACTGCGAAATATTCTTCTGGCTCTTTACCATTACCTTTCTGGAAAATCTGGTGAATCCGGAGAATCTGAGGTTCTTTCAAGGGTTTTCCGTGAAGGATTTCTGAGCCGAGACTTGGAGTTGCTTGGAGGCCAGATTTTCGCCTGGGCGTATTGCCAGGAACAAGAAGAACTTTTTTACTTTATCCCGTTTTTTGTGTTTGCTGAACATGGTTCTGGTCATCGGGGAGAGGTTTATCTCTATCCCCCCAGAAAGGGAAAGGAAAAAGATTATTGGAAGCTGGTGTTGGTTTTAGAGACGGGTAATCTTGGCTGGATCCAGGTGGAACTGGTGATGAGAGGCTCTCTCATCGAAGGTAAGGTTGTTGTTGAAGAAGAAGAGACAAGGTCGCTTTTTGAGGAACACCTCCCGGAACTTTTACAGTCTTTTCAGGGCACAGGTATCCAGTTCAACTGGCTGGGTTGTGCTCTCGGGAAGGTCAGGAAATTGGCGGTTCAGCCACCTGGAGAAGTTGTTGCTGGTTTTCGGAAATATCCCCGCGTCAACCTGTTGGTTTGAGGTGAGTTGATGGAAAGGGACGATCGTGGTTATCAGAAGCTTGCCGTTGCCCTGAGATACCGGCAGAACGAAGATAATGCCCCTCGAGTCGTTGCTACGGGCAGAGGTGAGCTTGCCTGGCGCATCATCAGAGAAGCAGAAAAACACGGGATTCCTCTGTACGAAGACCCTCAACTGGTTACTCTCCTTTCCAAACTTCCTCTTGGTACAGAGATTCCTCCGGAGCTTTATGAAGCTGTCGCCAAGGTTCTTGCTTTTGTTTACACTCTTGACCTTCGAAAATCTCGACCGGAGTGAGGTAATCGGCAGAGTGGCTACGAATCGTCAGATTGGAGAAAAAGGAGAGCAATTGGCCCTTTCTTTTCTTTCTTCCCAGGGCTACTTGCTCCTTGAGAGGAATTTTCGCTGCAGGCTTGGGGAAATCGACCTGATTATGAAGGACGGAAAAACCGTTGTTTTTGTAGAGGTCAAATCGAGGTCGAGCAGAAACTGGGGGCTACCTCAAGAAGCGGTTCACCCGAGAAAGCAGGCTAAGATCAGGAGAGTCGCCCAATACTACCTACTCCTGAAGAAGATCTCCGAGGTGCCTGTCAGATTTGATGTGGTGGCAGTAGATTTTTTTGAGCGAGGAAGGCCTGTTGTTAACCACCTGAAAGGAGTTTTCTGAGTCGCTGGAAGAAAAAGAATGGTGTATACACGGCCGGAGTCTGTGTATTTTTTCGAGACCTTGTGCTAAAATGGGTGTGGTTGTTTTCTTGTGACCTCCGTTTTCCGGAGGTTTTCCGCATTCTTGCGGATGCCTTTCCTCTTTTCTAAAATCTTCCGGGAGGTTTGGTGATGTTACAGTCTTCAGTAATCGAGGAAATCAAAAGAATCGTGGGAAAGGAGCACGTTTACACATCTCTTGAGGAAAGAATATGCTACGGTTATGACAGCACACCTGAAGCCTTTTTCCCCGATCTTGTTGTGCGACCGGCAACTACTGAAGAAATCCAAAAAATAGTCAAATTGGCTAACCACCATTTGTTCCCGATTATTCCCAGAGGTGCAGGGACTGGGTTGAGCGGTGGTTCTGTTCCCGTCAAAGGTGGTGTTGTTCTCGACTTAACGCGCATGAATAAGATTCTGGAAATAGATGAAGAGAACCTGGTTGCCGTCGTCGAGCCTGGAGTGATTACTTATGAGTTGCAGCAGGAAGTGGAAAAGCGAGGACTCTTTTACCCCCCGGACCCGGCAAGTTTGAAGACATCGACTATTGGAGGAAATGTTGCTGAGTGTGCCGGGGGCCCGCGCGCCTTTAAATATGGGGTCACGAGAGATTATGTGCTCGGGTTGGAAGTGGTTACCCCGACCGGGGAGCTTCTGAAGGTGGGAGGTAAAACCGTCAAAAGTGTTACCGGATATGACCTCATCCGCCTTTACACCGGTTCTGAAGGCACACTTGGCATTATAACCAAGATCATTTTGCGTCTTCTGCCCAAGCCCGAGGCTAAAAAAACATTGATGGCGGTTTACCCCAGTCTCGATGACGCTGCTCACACCGTCACCATGATCATCAAAAAAGGAATTATTCCTGCTACTCTTGAGTTGATGGACGACCTTACGATCAGGTGTGTGGAAAATTACCTCCATATGGGACTCCCCCTTGATGCGGAAGCAATTCTTATTATGGAAGTTGATGGTCCTGCTGAACTTGTAGAGAAACAAGCGGTGCAAGTTGCCGAACTCTGCCGCGAAAACGGGGCACGTGAGGTGAAAATCGCCGCGGATGAAAAGGATCGCGATGAGATCTGGAGAGCCCGTCGGGCTGTTTCTGCTGCTGTCGTCCAGATTAAGCCCACTAAGATAAGCGAAGATATTGCGGTTCCCCGCAGCCAGATCCCCAAAATGGTGAGACGACTGAAGGAAATTGCCGCCAGGTATGACCTCAATCTGGTCATTTTTGGTCATGCTGGTGATGGTAATCTGCATCCTAACATTCTCTGCGACCAGAACGATGCCGAGGAAATGGAAAGGGTTAGGAAGGCAATAGCAGAGTTGTTTAAAGCAGCGGTAGAACTTGGTGGGACCCTAACCGGGGAACACGGAATCGGCACGATGAAGGCTCCTTACCTGAAGTACGAAACAGGAGATGTCGGCTATCAGGTGATGAAGGCGATCAAGAAGGCCCTTGATCCTAACAACATCCTTAATCCTGGAAAAATCTTTTTGGAGTGAAGAGAACAATGATCAAAGTAGAAACAGTGAAAACTTATCTCGACCGGTGCAGCAAATGTGGTGGTTGTCAGGCTGTTTGTCCCCTTTACGGGGAAACGATGGCCGAACCACTGGTGGCCCGTGGTAAACTCTTTCTGATAAAAAACCATATCGAGGGGAAGCTGGAGCTTTCTCCAAAGATGAAAGAACTGATGAGTTTATGTTTGTTGTGTAAGGCGTGTATGGAGAATTGCCCCAACAAAATTCCGGTTGATCAGCTGGTGCTCTGGGCGCGTCAGAAGATCGCTCAAGAAAAAGGCATTTCTTTTGTCAAGAAGAACATTTTTCAGCACCTGCTTAAGAACAATGGCCGCCTCACTATTGCTGCTAGGTTGGGTTATTTTTACCAGCACAGCGGTTTGCAGTGGCTGGTGCGGAAGTCGAGGTTATTGGAGCTGTTTGGAGACCTTGCCAAAAAGGAAAGCTTGCTGCCTGAAATGGCGAAGGTTCCTTTTCGGAACCAGGTTCCGAGGTTGCTTCCGGTCTCCCGGCCGCAAAAGCGGGTTGCCTATTTTACCGGCTGCCTTACAAATTTTGTCTTCCCTGATATTGGTTATGCGGTGATCAATGTTCTTCGGAATAACGGAGTCGAGGTTGTAATTCCTGAGCAGTGGTGCTGCGGTATTCCTGCGCTCGCCAGTGGAGATGAAGAAACTGCGGTAGACCTCGCCAGGAAAAATGTTAAGGTTTTCCAAAGAGAAAATGTCGATGCCATCATTACGGATTGCGCTTCTTGTGGCAGCACTCTTAAGGAATATGCCGAACTCCTGGAAACACCAGAGGCGCGTTCCTTTGCTGAGAAGGTCCTCGACTTCAGCCAACTGCTTGCTGATGTTGTTGGCTTTCAGCCAGGAGAAGAGGAACTTTCGGGTTTGGTTGTTACTTACCACGACCCCTGCCATTTGCGAAGAGGGATGGGGATCAGTGAGGCGCCCCGTTCTCTGATCAAGGCAGTTCCTGGGGTTACCTTTAAGGAAATGAAGGAATCTGACCGTTGTTGTGGTGCTGCTGGTTCTTTCAACCTTACCTATTATGAGCTGGCTGTAAGCATTGGTCGCCGAAAAGCCAAAAACGTTCAAGATACAGGTGCTAATGTGCTGTTAACTGCGTGCCCTTCCTGTATCATGCAACTGCGCCACGTTCTCCAATTGGAAGGCTCGGATGTGCAGGTTCTTCATCTTGCTCAACTGTTAGATAAAACCTATTCAAATGCGGAGAAAAAGTCTTAAGCATTACTAGAGTTGTTGGTCTCCATTTGGGAAGTGAAAGGGTGAGGATGGGTGGAACAGTACGCCGAGACTTACCAGGTTGCTCGAGTGGAGTTTGCCAGGAGTGACCCTCAAAGAATGGCTGAGTTGAGCGGGTGTCTCTATCGGCCAGAAGAGGGAGCTATTATCGTTCCTTATCTGAGTAGAGACTACAAGGTTTATCATCCTAGTGGAGAAATTGTTCCCTGTGAAGGTGCTCCTGAACTCTACCATGAAGAAAAGATTCTAATTCTTCAGTATCTTGCTCAGGCTTCAGGTGTTCCGTTGGCTGGCCGGTGGATTGCTTATTCCGAACTTCCAGGTGGTATGTGTCACGATCTGCCGTGTAAGATAGAAACTGTTAAACCACTGGCCGAAACTTTTGGGAGACAGCCTCAAAAGTTGCTGGAAGCTGCCCGTAGGTATGGAGGTTCAGACCTTGATTTAGGAGATGTGGGTGTGGCTATCTCTGTCTTTCCCAGACTTCGTGTTGCTGTTTTTTTATGGGTAGGAGATGAAGAACTTCCCCCGAGCGCCAGCTTTGTTTTCGATGCCGCTGCTTCTCAGTATCTATCAACAGCAGCCCTTTATATCGTCGGTTCATTCGTTACCAGGAGATTGTGTGAAGCTGTGTCTGTATAAAAAGCCCCTTCCTTTTCCATAATAAAACCTGATGTAATGAAAAAAATATGTTTAGGAGGGGGTAATATGTTTGATATGCACCCGGGTTTTTCAATTTCTCCAGTTCCCAAGCGTGTAGGTGACAAGGTCAAGATCAAATATCACGGCCTGCTGGCACAATCAGGAGCCGATCAGGTCTGGTTACATACAGGCTATGGAAAAGGGCCCTGGGAGGATATTTACGATTACAAGATGAAGAGAGAAGGGAACGAGTGGGAACAAACCGTAGAAATGAAAAGAGAGGGTTATTTCAATTTCTGTTTTAAAGATAGTGCTGATAACTGGGATAACAACAATGGTCTCAACTGGAGCTACAGGATCAGCAAATAGCGGTCCTCGCTAGTAGTTTGGTTCTCAAAGAAGGTTCTAGAGGAAATAGAAAGAGAAATAGAGAGAAAAGTTCTAGCGCTGCAGAAAAATCTGCAGCGCTAAGATTTTTAAAACCACAAAGTGGTGGCTGAGGAATTTCAGTGAAGAGATTTTTTAAACTCATCAGGACTTGTTAAACCAAGAAGTTTTCGCATTTCTTCCTGGTCTTCTTCACTTACCAACTCTTCTACCGAGAGGGTGTAGTTTGCCACTTTTTCAGAGATATAGACATCAGCTCCTGCTCGGAGAGCGAGTGCTATCGCATCACTGGGGCGAGAGTCAATGATCACCTCTCCTGATCTTGTCTGGAGGTGCATTTCAGCGTAGTAAGTACCCTCCTTGATGTCACTGATCACCACTCTGCGGAGGGTTGCTCCCAAATGTTCGCAAACAGATTTCATCAGGTCATGGGTCATCGGTCGAGGTGTCAAGACCCCCTGCAGGGCCATCGCGATCGACTGGGCTTCAAAGGGCCCAATCCAGATTGGTAAGACCCGCTTCTGGCTTTGGTCAACCAGAAGGACAACAGGGCTTAAAGAAACGTCGAAAGCTATTTCTTTTACCTGGACTGGTATCATTGAGAAACCCCCTTTCTGTAAGGTTTTTTATAGATTTTTTTACCATAGCGGACGGTCAAGGCAACGATACTGAATAGACTCGGCCAGGTGAGGCACCTGGATTTGATCACAATCTTCGAGATCAGCAATTGTCCTTGCCACTTTGAGAATCCGGTCGTAAGCTCTCATACTCAACCCAAGCTTTTCGAAGGCCTGGAAAAGCATCTTCTGAGCACTATCTTCCAGTTGGCAGAACTGTTTAATGTGCCGGGTTTCCATTTCTGCATTACATCGGATCTTCTCCTTTCGGAATCGCTTTTCCTGCTTCTGACGGGCCTTAGTAACCCTTTTTCTAATTTCTGAAGAAGTTTCTTCAGGAGTTGCACTCTTGATTTCTTTGATTTCTAGTCTGGGAACCTCCACGTGGAGATCAATGCGGTCGAGTAGGGGCCCCGAAATCCGGTTCCTATAACGGTGGACCTGGTGAGGAGTGCAGGAGCATGGCTTCTTGGGGTCCCCGAAAAAACCACAGGGGCACGGGTTCATTGCTCCCACCAGGATGAAATTTGCTGGGTAGGAGAACGATCCCGAAGTCCTCGTGATGGTGACTATTTTTTCTTC